>Ga0233447_1001639_pt1 | contig 17940 bp, 11 predicted proteins | sample SI_124_October20_3_FD_183014 | JGI IMG/M metagenome (GOLD analysis project Ga0233447, IMG submission 183014) | Seawater microbial communities from Saanich Inlet, British Columbia, Canada - SI_124_October2016_135_MG | ecosystem: Environmental > Aquatic > Marine > Inlet | place: Canada: British...
AGGTATTGTCCCATTACTTCACCAATTTTGATCAATGGTAACGGTGCTACCATTAGTCGCTTTGAAAAGGCGGTTGAAGAATTCCGCCTGTTTCTTGTTTCCTCAGGGGGAAGGTTGAACTTGAATGACGTAACCCTAAAAGGGGGGGTGGCTTTTGACCCTGACCAAATTATGGCGAATAATTCAGGTGGAGCAATCTTCAACATGGGGGATCTCAATATTGATCACAGTACGATTATTGGGAACAGTGCCCACGGAGAAGGTGGTGGAATTGCAAATATCGAAACTATGGCGATAAAATCAACTTCGGTCATAGATAATGAATGTTATATTGGTGGTGAGTGGGCTATAGGAGGTGGTGCTGGTATCTATAATTTGGATACAGCAACCATTACTTTGAGTGCCATCACCGGGAATGGGGTTGTTTATGGGTGGGATGGGATTTTCAATGGGAATCAGGCCGAATTGATAATCGAAAATACGACCATCAGCCATAACGGTTATACAGGGATCGATAACGAAGGAAAGCTTTTTGCAAATTTTGTAACCTTTGCATACCAGCCATTTGCTATTGTTTCGGCGAGTGGTCAGGCAAGTATTTATAATTCGCTTTTTGTTGACTCACCCTGCGTAGGACAGGCAGTTCATCCAGTTGGTGATAATATGGATACCGATGGTTCTTGTAACGTGCCATTTACTGTTCCTCTGGAAGATTTGGATATTCATCCTTTGGCTGATAATGGTGGTTATACAAAAACCCATGCCCTTGGTCCTTATAGCCCCGCAATTGACGCTGCCTCCGGCGATTTTCCCGGAATGGCGGGAAATACGGTGAAATGCCCTCCAACAGATCAGCGCGGCGAACCTCGTCCCTCTGGGATGGCGTGTGATATAGGGGCGTATGAATTTCAGGGCGTTGTTCCCGCGGCCAAATCATTGGCAGGTACAGAAACACCCACGATTGCGCCAACCTCTACTTCGACAACCACACCTACTTCTACACTCACATCGCAAAGCCAGGCCTGTACTGTTACGGCTTTGGTGAATCTCTATTGCCGACCAGCCCCTGGCTTTGAACCGATCGATAGTTTTATTCCTGGGCAATCCGCAGAGGTGGTAGCCCAAAGTGAATTCTTATGGCAAGTTAATGGTCTGAATTCAGGCAAATTATGCACCGTGCCAAAGGGCGACAATTTTGTACGAATAGAGGGTGATTGTGAGGTCGTATCTGATTTCACGCCATTGTCTCTCCCAACATCAACTGCCACAAAAGAACCGATAAAGGGTTGTACTGTCCGACAGGCAGGCGGTGCCATCGTCTGTGAATTCCCTTGCCCTGATGGCGCCGCGCCAGGAGAAGCCTGTACAAGATAAGATAGGGGGACTTCTACGCCTCCTGAAAGCACTCACCTAAACAATCTTTTATCTTCTGCTTATATAGCTACCTTATAATCAGACAAAACACCTCCATAAATCGTAGGTATTAACATGAACCTTCTTAAAAATTCCACATCTCCCTATCTTTTACAACACGCTGATAATCCAGTCCACTGGCATGAATGGAACGACGAGGCCATTGCCAAAGCCAAAGTCGAAGACAAACCCATCTTTCTCTCCATTGGCTACGCAGCCTGTCACTGGTGTCATGTTATGGCACATGAATCTTTTGAAAATGAAGAAATAGCCGCGATTATGAACGAGCATTTCATCAATATCAAAGTAGATCGAGAAGAACGCCCAGACATAGACAGCATCTATATGAAAGCTGTCGTCGCGCTCACGCGTCAGGGCGGCTGGCCCATGTCCGTTTTTCTCACGCCCGATTTGCGCCCCTTTTATGGTGGCACTTACTTCCCGCCCGAGCCGCGCTACCAAATGCCCTCCTTCCCGCAGCTTTTGCTCGGCATCGCCGCCTCGTGGAAAGATGATAGAGAAAATATCGATCTCGCTGGGGCACAACTGACAGCCCAACTCCAAACCGAAGCCAGCATGGCGACCAGCGGAAAGCAAATCACCTCTGAAGAAGTTAAAAAATCAACCGCAAGAATGCTCGAAACCTACGATTGGCAAAATGGCGGATGGGGCGCAGCACCTAAATTTCCGCAAGCGATGGCGATTGAGTTTTTGTTACGAACTGCCCCCACCCCTAACCCTGAAATACTCGAAGGGTACTCCCCCGCAAGCGGGAGAGGGGAACTCAATGCCCCCCTCCACGCTCTCGATGCAATGGCGCGTGGCGGCATTTACGATGTCGTTGGCGGCGGTTTTGCCCGCTACAGCACTGATAATAATTGGCTCATCCCCCATTTCGATTAGTGCCTGTCTCAAATGACAATTTTTCACTCGCCAAGAAGCAGGAAACATCTACATACTTCTGACCATCCTCAACAATCATCGTAGCTCGTACATCTAAAAGTTCAACAATCCCTCTTCTCCTCTCAAACGAATCATCTCCTCCTTCTAACTTAGCCGAAATCTCCTCAGCAAATACACGAAGCTTACTTAGATCAGCCTCGCTGCCTGCTTGTGCACTAATTTGAGTACGCAAATTCCGACGCTCCTCTCCAAGAGAAGCAAGCGTCTTTTCCAAAGAATCTTTTTTATCCAACAAGAATTCCTTTGGAATATTCCCAGAAAGATACAAATCCAGAAGTCGATCCAACTGTGACCTCGAATCCCCCATCAAATCATCCATAACAAGCAAGCGATCTCGCAAAGGAGCAGCATATTGCTCCTTGCTTTCATGATACGCAGCTAGTCCCTGCTCCAAAACATCAGATTGGGTAAGCAAAGATTTTATCCACTCCCAAACAAGCGCATCCACATGATCAGCCCTATAACCTGGTAAATCGCATGAAACATTTACTACACCTCCCATATGACCGTTACAAATGTAGTAGAGGTATATCTTTTTCCCCGATTTTCTGGCAATGCAATTCATAGCACTACCACAATGCCCACACTTTCCTCGTCTTCTTAGCAAATACTCATGCCTAACATTTCTTTTTGGACGGGTGGTATTTGCCTTTCTTTGTGTCTGAGCTCTCTCCCATAACTCTTCAGGAATAATGACTGGAACTTCAAAAGTCAACCAGTATTCTCGAGGATTGTATTTATTAGCACCAGCATTCCGCTTTCCATAATGCCATCGCCCAACATAGGTTTCTCGCCTTAGGATCTCTATCACATGACGCCAAGACCATTCCCCATGTCCGCGTTTCTTATAAGAATACCCCCGCAAATCAGCCCAGGTTGGCACTTTCATTTCGGTCAAGCGATCTGCAATTGCCCTGGTTGCAAGCTTCACCCCATTCTCATCCCCTTCTACGTACAAATTGTAGATCATACGAACAATTGCCGCCTCTTCTTCATGAATAACCAAAGTCGTCTTATCTTCAGATAAACGATAACCAAAGGGAGGCTTATTTCCATGAAGCATGATCTTACCGTTCTTCACAACTTGGCGACGCCCGCGCACCATTCGCTCTGCAATTTTTTCGCGTTCATATTCGGCGATTGTTGCGCGAATATGCTTGTTCAGCCGACCTTCAGGGGAATCGGCATATTCCTCCAAAACATAAACAACCTCCACATCAGCACGCTTCAACTGTTCCTCTACAATCAGTTGTTTTGCCAATTTACGGCTGAGACGATCAATCTCGCGTACAACAAAATAATCATACTCGCCAGCCTGCGCCATATCTCGAGCGCGATCCAATTCAGGTAATTCAAAAGATGCACCGGAAGCGCCGCGGTCATCTTCTGAAAATTCAGCAACAACATCCCATCCTTTTGATATTGCATACTCCCTGCACATCTCAATTTGTCCGGCAAGATTGCGCCCATCTTTGCTTCGATCATCCCCCGACACCCTTGCATATAACACTGCTCGTTTTTTCATTGATCCTATCCTCCAATTTGCCTATGCGAAATTCAAAGTTGCTAAAATTTTATTTTTTACTCCGAAAACTAATATCGTATCAACACGATATTATTATACACCAAAACAGAACATTTTTTCTATGTATAATCACAGCAACTAAATCGTGATTCCAAATGTAGCATCTCCTTCTTTGGTATCTCTACGGGAAGTCAATGAGTTTTTCTATGGTTTTCTTTTTTGGATTCTCCATCATCGGACTTTCTTCTCTTGATTGAAGACAAAGGCCTCTACAAAACCCCACACTACCCTTACAATAAGAGAATGTACGTCCACCTCACGACACATTCAACATATTCCCTACAAGAAGGGCTGGCATCCCCCACAGCCCTTGCTCGGACTGCCAAAGCAGATAACATGAAAGCCCTTGGGCTAACTGACGACCGCCTGCTTACAGGTGCAGTTGAGTTTGTACGCGCCTGCAAGGAAGCGGAGATTCAACCAATTCTAGGATTGGAGATCAGCCTAAAGACGGGCAAGCTCCCTCTCCTAGCGACCAGCCTGGAAGGCTGGGCAAATCTGTGTCGCTTAAGCAGTGCGATTGCACTTCAAGCAGACCCGGAAAAACCTTGCAGCCTAAGCCTGCTTGCTTCATATGCCAATAATCTAATCGCCCTTGGTAGCGCACAAGGCGATAATGCAGGACACCGTCTGCAATTACTCAAAGATATTTTTGGAACACGCCTCTACTTGACCCTTGAAGACCCAACCATCGGGCTACCACTTTCTAGTTTTGCGCGCCGTCTGGATATTCCAATGGTTGTGACCCACCCTGTCTATTACCTAAAACCTGATCAGGCCCGCCTACAACGCACATTGGCAGCAATCCGCCTCAACAAGCCAATAGGCAAACTAACACCCGAAGAAGCTGCTCCACCTGATGCGCATTTCATTCCTCAGGCTGAGATGAAAAGACGATTTTCCGGTTTCCCACCAGCCTTAAAAAGAACCCAAGAAATCGCTGAACGCTGCACCTTTGATCTTCCGCTGGGTGTTGCCAATATGCCCAAAGTCTCCATACCCAAGGGCCTGAATCAAATACAGTATCTACGCCAAAAAGCTGAAGCTGGCGCAAGACAACGATACGGAAAGATCACACCAGAGATTCGAACGCGGCTGGATCACGAACTGGAAACCATTGCCGAGATGGGCTATGAACCGATCTTTCTGATCGTGGAAGATGTGCTCAATTTCGCCCGCGAAAAAGGCGTTCCGTATTCATCTCGCGGCTCTGCTGCTTCATCTCTGGTAGCGCACTGTCTGGGAATCACCAGTCCGGATCCGCTGCGCCTGAACCTGTATTTCGAACGCTTTCTCAACCCTGCACGCCAGACCCCGCCAGATATAGATACAGACCTATGCTCTGTCCGACGAGACAGCGTCATCCAGCATGTCTTTGACAAATATGGAGAAGATCAGGTGGCCATGGTTGCCACGATCAACCGTTTCCGCCCACGCTCTGCTTTGCGCGAGGTCGCCAAAGCTTACGAGTTGGAACAAAAACAAATACGCACGATCGTGGAAAAGCTCCCTCACTCATTCTGGGCACGCAGGCAGGAAAGAGATGAAGATGGAAAGCCAATATCTTCCTTTGCATCCCTGCGTGAACTCTATCCTGGGGAAAAATACCAGCAGATATTTGATGATGCTGAAGCAATTCTCAAGCTACCTCGTCATCTCTCAGTACACCCAGGCGGTCTGGTGGTAGCGCCCGGAAAAATAACTGATCTAGTACCCATTATGCGCTCTGGCAGCAAAGGCATTACCATCACCCAGCTAGACCTGAAGGCAGTTGAGGGTTTCGGGCTAGTCAAGATTGATCTACTTGGTATTCGTGGGCTGACAGTTTTGGGTGATGTGGCAGGGTTCATTCAGGAAAGCCAACCCGAGCGTTTCGTAACGTCTTTGTCTGTGCTAGACGCCACACCCAATGATGACCCCAAAACCGCCGACCTGATCGAGGAAGGCAAGACGATTGGCTGCTTCCAGATAGAGAGTCCCGGAATGCGCGCTACGTTGCGCGAAATCCATGCCCGAAGCACTGACGACATCATGGCAGCTTTGGCACTCTATCGCCCCGGACCGCTAAGTGGTGGACTGAAAGATGCCTTTGTGCGGCGTTTCAAGGGGGAGGAGGAGATACACCACCTACATCCGTCACTCGCGCCTCTATTGGGTGAGACCTTTGGGGTCATTCTTTATCAGGAGCAGGTTCTACGAATCGCCCATGAGCTGGCAGGTTTTAGTTTAGCAGAAGCGGACCTGCTAAGGCGAGCAATGAGCCACTTCGATCCTGGCAAACGCATGCAGGAATTGCAGCGCAAGTTTGTATCAGAGTCCGAAGCACGCAACGGTATTCCGCAGGAAGTAGGAGAACGGGTCTGGGAGATGATGGCCGCCTTTGCAGGGTACGGCTTCCCAAAAGCACACGCCGCATCCTATGCCCAAATCGCCTGGCGTTCTGCCTGGGCAAAGGCCCATTTTCCCGCCGAGTTCATGGCAGCGGTGCTGGCGAATTGGGGCGGTTATTACAGCCAGCGCGTTTATCTGAGTGAAGCTCGTCGATTGGGGCTTAAGGTGCGTGCGCCGCATATCAACCATTCGTTACACAACTTTTCGGTTGCATCTGTATCAGGCGAGAAGCAGCTTTTCATGGGACTGGGACAGATCAAGCATCTGACGAGGCGCACGATCGAGAAGATCATCCGCCTGCGTCCCTATCACTCATTGGATGATTTTTTGACGCGCGTAGACCCACGCTCACAAGAAGCAGAAAATCTGGTGAAAGTTGGCGTATTGGATGGATTAGGCAGCATTCCTATGCTTTTGAAACGCCTACAAAGCGGTTGGCAGGCAGGGCAGATGAGCCTATTTTCGATGAATAGTGGTGTGGAAGATGACTGGTCTCTGGAAGAAAGGATGGCTGTCCAACAGGAAATCCTTGGGGTTAGTCTGGCAGCGCATCCGCTGGAACTTGTGGCAGAGCGGATTGAGAAAGTCGGTGCAGTTGCGATTGCAGATGCGGTTGATATGATCGGGCAGCGTATTACAGTAGCTGGGGTGCGCCAGACTTCAAGACTCAACCGCACAGCCAAAGGGGAAACGATGCTCTTTTTGACTGTGGAAGACTTGTCCGGTACGCTGGATGTGATCGTCTTCCCCGATCTGTACAAGCAGGTAAAACAGGTTGCGACATCCAATCATCCGATGCTGATCACAGGTGTTCTCGAAATCGACAGAGGGCGGGAAGAGCCGACTCTGAAGGCAGAAAAGATCATACGCTTATCAGGTTAGAAGAACAGACACCATTGCACGAAGCACACACAAAAAAAGAGAGTGAGCAGAAGAGTAGAGAGCATCTCTAAGGAAAATGCTGGCTTATCTCTGGTATTTCGTTTGAAATATCTACGCCCACAGCGTGCATGATCGGCGCTCTGCCAGGATAGGTCCCCTCTGCGGAGACAAGCATATTGGCTGAACCAGCCTGGTCGACGCCTTGCTCATCCAATTCTACCCATTGTCCTTCTATCAAAGAAAGCACACCCGGAGCAATATCGTCGGTTAGGCGGGCAATTACTTTGGATATGCCTCGATCATTGTACAGGTAAACAATATCTCCATCCGCAATATTGCGCGGCAAAGCATCTTGGGGATGTATTTCCAAAACATGCTCTTTTTTCTTGCGAAGCTTCTCGATACTGCTACCCTGAGAGTGTGTGCGGAATGCTGATTTGGGCGTAATTAAGCGCAGCGGAAAACGTGCATCATAAGGTGGTTCTTGCCACATCGGAATAGCAGGGAAACCGGTTTCATCCTGATAACGTGTGCTGGCAATCTCCACTTTTCCGGAAGGTGTGTCTAGTGGAAAATCTACAGGGTTTGTGGCAAACGCTGACAATCCTGATCGCTCTGGGTCTTCAGGACGATAGATGCCTGTTTCGCAGAAACGTTTGGCATCAGGAATGTCGGAGTTCGCAATAAAATATTCGAACCATTCGGCAGCGCTGTGCCCCTCAGTAAATAGCTCTGCAAACCCCATTCTGCTGGCAATCGCGCTAAGTGCATCATAATCACTGCGTGCCTCGCCTAGCGGCTCTACTACTTGGGGTTTATAGAGCAAATAATGCCCATGCCAAGGAATACCAATACCTTCCTGTTCAAGGCTGCTGGCTGCGGGAAAGATCACATCGCTCCATTTGGCTGTTGGGGTCATGAATAATTCATGCGTGACGACGAAATCCAACTTTTTGAAGGCGGCAATATTTTTGTAAATATCGCCCCCTTGATTGAGCAGGTTGCTGCCCATCAGATAAAGAGCGTGAATATCCGTCGGGTAATTCCCTGCCTGACCTTGAAGGATGGCATCTGCCCAAAGCGTGACGGGCACTTCTGCAATATTGTCGCAGTCCGGTATTGTGAGTTGCCCGACATTGACGCCTGGCAACAGGCTGTTTATTGAGCCGGTAGAACCGCCGCGTTTCCCGAAATTTCCTGTGGCAATCTGTAAGGCAACGCTGAGACGATAGGTTTCTTCTCCGGCAAAGACGCGCTGGATCGAGTAGCCGGGGAAAAGCATGGTGGGTCTTGCCGCAGCGTATGCGCGCGCAAAGCGCACAATCTCCGCAGCAGGTACGCCGCAGATCTCTTCTGCCCACTTGGGAGTACAGGCTTGCCCCAGAATATAGGCTTCCAGCTCATCAAAGCCCGTGCTGTAGGCGTGAATGGCATCTCGATTAGCTAGATTTTCTGCAAAAAGGACGTGCAAAATGGCAAGCATCAGGGCAGCGTCTGTCCCGGGACGAACCGGAAGCCACCAATTCGCCAGATGTTTTACCGTGGATGTGCGACGTGGGTCGATCACCACGATCTGGGCCCCACGCTTTTTTGCTTCCACCAGGCGTTGGGGCACATCCGGTCCCTGGCGAGTTTCAAGGAGATTTGCCCCCCAAAGAATGATCATCTCTGCATTTTGCATGGTGGAGGCATCAAATCCTGAGTGCTTCCAATCGCTTCCGAAGAGATAAGGCAAAATAAATTTGGCAGCCATATTGCTGTAACTGCCGGTAAGTTTTGTATAGCCCCCAAATAGGCTCAAAAAACGAGAGAGAAGCACAGGTGTTGAGTGCAAAGCACCAAGGGAACCAGCGCTTGCCCCATTCATGACCGCTGTTGCCCCGTATTGAGCGCGAATGCTTTTTAGATTTTCTGCGGTGACGTGAATGGCTTCTTCCCAGGAAACCTGGCGGAATTGCCCGGAACCACGTGCGCCAGTGCGGATCTGGGGGTGCAGAATACGCTTTTCATCGTAAGTTTCCCATGTTAGACCGAAGCCACGCACGCAACCCTTTAGATATTTTCCGCCTGCAGGATTATTCGTGAGGCGTGTGACTTTGCCATCTGTAACGGTGGCGAGCAAGGGACAAGCCCCTCCACCACAATCTTTTCCACAAAACGTTGAGATTCTTTTCATTGTCGTCTCTCATTAAGCGTAGGTCTGATTTTTATTCTTTTCCATTCAGATGCTGAATGGAGCCTATTGAACCCAAAACCTGCTCTTTTTACCACTTAATTAAATCATCCTTTACTCACACCAATGCTGCGCAAGTTGTATTTTCAGCTAAAACAAGGAAAAAGGGAATGGGAAAAATCTATCTATTCATAATTGTAGTTGTCCTGGCACTTTGGTCGCTTCCCAAGCCCACGACCAGAGTTGCCACTAACCCCACCCCGACAGACGATATACGCTCCTGGATCAGGATCATCATCCTGCTCGTAATGATCTTGCTCGCTAAGACCCTCTCCAGCTTGAGAAAGAGAAAGTCCCTCTAAGCTACCCAAGAAAATAATGATTTGCCCGCCAGGAATAGGGGATACACCTCTCTGTGGGCTGGCTCACACCGGCATCTTTAAACCGTCTATCCCGCCTATAAAGCCTGAGGCCAGAACTGTTCTAACCGATTCTTTATCTCGCTTTCACTTTGAACTACTTGAACTTCTTCCCAATGCGGAGGGAATAAGCGGCGGTAGCGTGCATGAGAAAAACGTTCATCGATCAAGACAATGATCCCTCGATCTGTCTCTGTGCGGATGACTCTGCCCGTTGCCTGCAAGACACGATTGAAGCCCGGATATTGGTAAGCATAGGCAAAGCCGTTTCCAGTCTTGTCTTGGAAATATGCCTTGATGAGATCGCGCTCCAAGCCCATCTGTGGCAACCCAACGCCTACCACGATCGCACCAATCAAGCGCTCTCCTACGAGATCAATTCCTTCCCCAAATATCCCGCCCATCACCGCAAAACCGACCAACGTATCTGAGCTGTCTGTTGAAAACTGATTCAGAAAGCTTTCCCGCTCCCCTTCCGTCATCCCCCGATGTTGGATCAACAATTGCTCTTCCGGTAGTCGCTCCTTGACCAACGCTAGTACGGCATCCATATAAGCATAGGAGGGGAAGAAAACGAGGTAATTACCTGTCTGGGCGTTGCAGATGGTTTCTATCACTGATGCGATCGGAAGATAGGAATGGGCTCGTTCCTTGTATTTCGTTGCGATACGATTATGGATTAGCAAGCGGGCATTTTGGGGAGGAAAAGGGGAGCGAAATGCGTGGTGGGGATGATCTGCATCCCCCGTCAGAAGGGTTTTGAAATAATCCAGGGGTAACAGCGTCGCTGAGAAAAAGATGGTGGATTGGCTGCGCTCCAGCGGGGTTGCCAGCATGGGAGCGGGATCCAGGCAAAAGAGCTTGGCCCTGAGATCAGATTTACCTCGGCGCTCAAAGTACGAAACATAGAAAGTGTCGAAATACTCGGCTGTGCGCAGGTAATTATTGCATGCGAAATAAAAATCCAGCAATTCCTGCCGAAACTCTGCAGGCTGATTCAGGGATAGCCAATCTTCTGCCTTTTGAATAAAATTCCAAACGGCCTTGAGCAGATCTTCTGGGAGTTCGTGCTCAATCAACGCATCTAACTCTTCAGCCTGACAGGCTTTGCGTTTCTCCAGCAAGAGTTTGTTGATCCTGTTCAGGTCTTTGGCTAGTCCCGGCAAATGTTCTTTTAGTGCTCGGCGCAGCGCCAAGACTATCTGCTTGTCAAGTTCAGCAGAATACATGGAGCGTGCCCGATCTGGCAAATTATGAGCCTCATCTATCAGGAAGATGTTAGAACCTGTATTGAAGTCAAAAAAGCGACGCAGGTACACACGCGGATCAAAGGCATAGTTATAGTCGCAGATGATACAGTCCATCCACAATGCCAGGTCCAGCGAAAACTCAAAAGGACAGATCTTATAGGCTCTGGCAATCTGCTCGATCACGGGGCGGGTAAAAGCATCGTGCTGGTCGATTTCGTCCAATGCGGCTTTTACCTTGCCAAAATAATTTCGGGCAAAAACACATTCTTCTGGATCGCAATTGACTACAGGTTGAAAGCAGATCTTCTCTTTGGCGGTCAGGGTCACGCTCTTGAATTGCAAGCCAATCTTGTGCATATCACCCAGAGTCTCTTCGGCAACCATGCGCCCTGGCGTTTTCGCTGTCAGATAAAAGATCCGCTCCGCCAATCCTTGCCTCAGTGCTTTGATGGCAGGAAAGAGTGTCGCGATTGTTTTCCCTACGCCTGTAGGGGCCTGAGCATAGAGGCGATCATGATCTCGGATTGCTCGATAGACGGCCACTGCCATATCTCGTTGACCAAGACGGTAATCTCCATAAGGAAAATCAAGTGCTTCAATGCTCTGATTGCGTTGCATTTGTCGCGTGCGAACTTTATGAAACCAAGCCACATACGGGGTTATCAGTGTGTTGAAAAAAACTTCCAACTCAGCCAAGGTGAATATCCGTTCAAAGGTTTTTTCAGTTTGACTATCCAGGTGGTAATAGGTCAGGTGAATACAGACTTCTGATAAATCTTCCTGTTGAGCGTAGATATAGGCGTAGCATTGGGCCTGTGCCCAATGCAGCGAGTTATGAGCTTCATTCACCAAATCCAATGCCAGCGTGGTTGTTTTGATCTCTTCAATGACTACTGGCTTTTGGGTTGCATACAGCCCATCAATCCGGCCCCGGATTTCTATTGGCGGCTCTTCCCCAGCGACTTGAAAGGCGATCTTCACTTCACTTTGGTAGCTCTCTGGTCGGGAACGCTGTACCCGTTTATGACCCTGCGTACCAGCCTGTGCCCGCCCCGGCTTTTGAAAGCTACCTGGCGTAATATCACCCTCCTGAAGGGTAAATTCTACAAGGCTGCGGACGGAGACGCTATGAATTTGCTGGGTTTCGTTGGGTTTAGAGGGCATAGTGACCTGGTAAAAAATGTAGAGAATGATTGAGCGAGTTCTTTTTTAATACTATTGACAACCAAGAGCTAGGTAATACTTCATACCCTTTTGCGCAAAAATCTCCACCAAAGCGCCGCACCAATCAAAAGCGTCAACACCCCTACAATGATGCTCCAGTTCAGTTTGCGTGGTGGCTCTGCTTCAACAATAGCTGTCGGGTTGGCCGTTGGAGGCGATGGCGTCGCGGACGGAGCAGGAGTAGGCGCTATTGACGTTGGGCTGGGTGTAAATGTTGGCGTTGCAGGTGGGGTAACAAGAAGCAGTAGGTTTTGCCCAGGACGAATAACCGATGCGCTATTCAGTCCACTCCAATTCAACAAGTCTGCAAGCGGGACTTCATACAAGCCAGCGATCCACGAGAGCGTTTCACCACTCTGGACGACATGGTAGTATTTCCCGTCCGCTTCTGGTGTTAGCCTCTGGAGAAGGGTCAGCGTTGGGCTGGGGGTGATATTGCCCCCAGAGATGACTAGCTTCTGCCCGATCTGTAGGGGCCAATCTGCCAGTATTCCATTCAGCGTCAATATCCGCTCCACAGGGACTTGATAGGCATCAGCAATGGTGACCAGCGCCTGATAAGCCTGCACTTCATGAACAATTTTGCCATCCGCATCCGGCGTTTGGATGGCGAATAAGCCAAAGGGCGTTGGGGTTGCATAACCTTCCGTATCTTTGTTTGGAATAAATAAGCGCTGTCCAGCGTTCAATTGGCTTTCGCGGGATAAGTTATTCCAGGTCTCAAGGTCACGGATAGAGATTTGGTAGGCGATCGCAATTGACCAGAAGGATTGCCCTGCCTGAACAATATGGTAGACCTTGCCATCTGCGTCCGAGGTAGCAATGCTCACTGGCACGATCAGTTGAGATGTTGTGCCTGCTCCAGTCCCTGATGATGAAGTTTCTCCTGGTGGTGAAGTCGAACTGCCGCACTCCTGTCCGGACACATAGGCAGCTTGTAGGACGTAATAGGTTCTGCCATTTACCGTAGCGACACCAGCACCAACATTGCAATATGCCGCGGTAACTGCCGGACGCATATGATCTGGATCAGCCCAGACGGCCATAATTTCATCAATGCCCATACCGTTACTGCTCATGGCAAAGTTTTCCGTTCCCCAAACAGTCCCGCCACTACCATATCCGGCAGCAGCCAAGCGACCACGCACATCCCCGATATGCCAGGACATGTTGTTTGCTGCCATTGTTGCGGCTGTGGATTGGGCTACAGCATTAATGATAGGATCTTCTACAAGAGCTGGTAGTCCATAGGAGACACGCAAGGTGTTCATCGCAATGATTAACTCATAGGCACTAGTCTGATTTGGCGCAGGAAGAATCTCATCAGCTTGGACAACTCGCGGCTGACAGAGCGCTCCGAATACGAATACGATGAGCACAAAACGGTTAAGAAAACACTGAATACGCATAAGGCAATTATACAAGCCTTCTGAAAAGGAGATTCTAATTGGGGACATGAACTATTTTCCATTACTCGACACTATATAACCACCATTCGGGAAGTATACTTACGCTATGGATAAGCTCGCAAGCTCCGTTGAGCGCATCACCTTCTACAATCTGGAAAATGGCTATCCGTGCCGTGCTTGCGTCTGGAAGTACGATGATGTTCCTATAACCCCACAAGCCTCGATCTGAAAAGATCGGGGCTTTCTGTATTTAACATTTCATGCGAGCAAATCAGAAACTACTTGGATTATGTTGCTGAATTCCACTCCACGTGCATAAGCATATTTCTGGGCGTATCGCTGCCAGCGAGCCTGCATAGCATTATCTGCAAGAATAGCTTGTAGGGTCTCCGCACTTTTGGCCAAGAGGACAGGCGATTTTCGATGAGCAATGGTTGCAATCAGCGCTTCCCTGAAAAGCGCTCTGTCCAGGCTCTCTCCTTGTGTCCCTACTAATAAATAGACATCGTAGAAGTCTCTGGCGCGGGTATTGAGCGTACTACGCCGCAGGATCGTTTCTACTTTTTCAGCCAAGACCGTCTCCAAGTTATATGCCCAGATTTCAAGCGTTTTTTCTTCAAAGCCGGAAGGATATTCGTAGAGAATTGCGTCAGGTGTAAGTTTGTCGCCTGTAGTCAGGTCGATCTTCACAGGGGTGCGGATGCCTTCAAAATGAGCGATCAGAGATGCCCGATAGCCCCCATAAGAATCATCCTCTCGGATTTCTTCAAGGTGCTCGAATTCAAAGCGCACCTCATCATCCAGTGCAAGGGCACAGATCTCTTCGAGCATCTTTTGAATAGTTGCCTGGTCAAGCGATCTTGCGCGCACGGTGGCATCCATATCCATTGTGGTGCGGAAGGCAGTGCCGACAAGTGAGGCGATCAGCATACCGCCTTTGAGAACCAGGTTTTCCTTGTAGGGAGACAGAGAAATCCTTTCCAGCAGGCGCTCCAGCATGAAGTTCTGCAAAACAGCCTGAGCAGGGACCCCAGACCGCTCAGCAACATTACGGATTTCCGCCTTGAATTGCATCGCTCTACTACTCACAGCAAGACCTCCATATAGGGGCGCAGGATATTCTGAACCCGGAACTGCTCTGCGTAACGGTATAGCAGTTCGATATTCTTGCTTTTCAAGCGAGCATAACGCTTGAGAGCATCAAAAAGGATCTGGTCTTCGATACGGCTGCGGCTACGTAAGATGTCCACGATCGTGCGCTCCAGACCGGTAACGCGTAGCGGATTGCCATGTGGGGATTGACGCTCAACTACTCCAATCTCCACTAGTTTACGTTTGATATAGAAGACCTGATGAGCACTCTCGTCAAGGACAATCGAGTGATAGCCTGAAGGGAGAGTGCACGAGAAGAACAGAGGCGTACGGTCTGTAAGATCGTGCAGGAAAAGCGCGGTCTCGTGGGAGAAGACAGCAGCCTTGTGTTGGGATTGGAAAAGAAAGAATTCATCTTCGAGCAAGGTCGGTTTTTGATAGACCCCCCAGGCAACGCGTTCAAGCTCTCCACGCTTTGTCATGAGCGACAGGTAGGTCGTGGGAATATCCAAGTCAACCAGATCCGCAGTGCGCACGATGCCGTGCTGCGCCTGGAGTATTTTGTAGATATGGTGAAAACCGGTTCGCTCTTTGTTTGTATTCATACTGATATTATACTTATTATTTGTATAAATACAAATTCATTTCAAGACCCCGTTGAAGTACAATATCACGATGAAGCTGCGTCTCTCTCACTATGGCTGGATGGTCGCCCGCCAGCAAGCACTCCAAGGATCACTCCGCGTGGGCAACTCGCCGGAAGGAGATCTGCTCATTGAGCTATTTACAGGCAGTCATGTGCCTGCGAGTGAATTTCCTTTCCATCCTGAACTGGTTGCAAAGGGTATCGTGACGCTTATCCCTGAAAACACGCCAGAAGAAGAAACCCGCCTGCGTTACAAGCGCAATCCCTTTGAGCACATCACCAAGGGCATCTTTGAATTCACGACCTACTGCAACTTCAATTGCGAACACTGCTATAACGGCTATGTCCCCCGCCACACGGAAACCCATCTGGATTTGCTCAAAAATGCAGCGGGAACCCTTTTGGCAATGGGCGTGGACCGTTTTGATTTTATCGGGGGCGAGGTCTCCAAATACGGAGATGGCTGGCTTGAGCTTGCCCGCCACATCCACAGCCTTGACCAAAAAGCACAAATCTCGCTCTACACCAATGGTTGGTGGTTGGACCAGCAAAACTTCATCGCCGCAGGCAAGACCTATCCTGATCTTTGGGCATACCTTGCCGACCTGAAAGCGCACGGCGTCACCCACATCACCTTCAGTCTGGATGGACCGGGTGATCTGCATGATCAGTCACGCCATCAGCCTGGGCTTTATCAGTGCATCCTGAAAGGGTTGGCGCAGGTCAAGGAAGCGGGTTTGGCACCGCGCGTATCCCTGCTTGTGCGAAAAGAGTGGGACAACGATCTGTTTGAGAATTTCCTAGCAGAACCCGCCACGATCATCTATGATCTGGATCCAGCCAGCCCTGCCAGAAAACGTGCGCTGAAGTTATTGTGCGCCGTCAAAGGCCACCGGACAGATAGGGTGAAATATTGATGGAGACTTTTTAGCCAAACTAGAGTTAAAGTTACCAAGGAGAACTCATGGCTAAGAAGAAAGCAAGTGCAGAATCAACAGTCCGTACGATCCGTAGACAGACCCGTAAAAAGTACAGTGCTGAAGATAAGATTAGGATCGTCATCGAAGGCCTACGTGGAGAATCTACGATAGCCGAACTCTGTCGTAAAGAGGGCATCAGCCAGAGCATCTATTACAGTTGGAGCAAGGAGTTTTTAGAAGCCGGAAAATCTCGCCTGGCCGGAGACACCAAACGAAACGCGGACGCGAACGACGTCAAAGACATGCGTTATGAAGTGGACCAACTCAAGTTATTGGTTGCAGAGCTGTCTTTAGATAACCGCAGACTAAAAAAAACCTTGCATGGCTTGGGGGAGGAGCTTTGAGCAGGATGGTTCGCTACAAGCCTGAAGAAAAAATGGAGATCATCCACCTAGTGGAACATTCTGAGTTGCCTGTCAAGCAAACCCTGGCCAAATTACAGGTGCCGCGTAGCACCTTCTATGATTGGTACCGACGTTATCAGGAGCTTGGCTTTGATGGGCTGAAATCGAAGTCATCTCGGAATGACCAGTTCTGGAATCGTATTCCTGATCCTGTTCGCAAGCAGATCGTGGAGCTGGCTCTCGAATATCCCGAAGAATCGCCCAGACAGATTGCCTACCGTTTTATTGAGGAGAAGTCCTACTTTGTCTCTGAATCCAGCGTTTATCGTATCCTGAAAAGCTTTGACTTGATCCAAAGTCCGGCTTTTGAAATCATCACAGCCAAAGAGAAATTCGACAATCCAACCAAGCGCGTCAACGAAATGTGGCAGACCGATTTTACTCAGTTTTTGGTCGTTGATTGGGGCTGGTATTACCTGTCGACCGTACTGGATGATTATTCCCGCTATATTCTGAGCTACACGTTGTCTCGAACGATGAAGGCAGAAGATGCTGAGAGAACGCTCAAGCTTGCTTTATCCAAGGCTGAAATCGAGAAAGTCAAGGTTTATCATAAGCCTCGCCTTTTATCGGATAATGGCCCAGCCTATCATTCCAAAGAGTTGGCTCAGTTTCTGAAAAGGCGACGCATCAAGCATATTCATGGTTCGCCCTACCATCCGATGACACAGGGCAAGATTGAGCGCTGGCATCGCTCCATGAAGAACGTAGTCAAGCTTCAGCATTATTATTCTCCACTCGAATTAGAGAGGGCGATTTCGGACTGGGTCGAGTATTACAACAATCAGCGTTATCACGAATCTTTGGATAATGTCACCCCGGCTGATGTTTATTTTGGAAGAGAAAAGGAGGTCATCAAAAAACGAAACAGACTCAAAGAACAAACACTGGCATTACGTCGTCAGCAGCACCTGATTAGAGCAGGTGTATAATCCAATCAGAATGGCGAAAAGTCTCCATTAGAAACTGTCCGAAACCTTTGACGACGTACACTTAAGGGGAAGGGTGTTACGCGCATGCTGTTGTGGCAGGAATACATCACCGAACATCCTGACGGCTATGGATACAGCCAGTTCTGCGAACACTATCGACGCTGGGGAAAAACACAA
>Ga0233447_1001649_pt1 | contig 17872 bp, 10 predicted proteins | sample SI_124_October20_3_FD_183014 | JGI IMG/M metagenome (GOLD analysis project Ga0233447, IMG submission 183014) | Seawater microbial communities from Saanich Inlet, British Columbia, Canada - SI_124_October2016_135_MG | ecosystem: Environmental > Aquatic > Marine > Inlet | place: Canada: British...
AAAATCACACGAAATCAGCATAAAAAGAACTGTTTTCCTCAAATTAAAAATTTTTTAGTTAATTTGTTCAAAATTCCTTTAGATCGAAACAGTCCGATATCGGATTCAAGCTGGGGTGATTTTTTCAGGAAACTAAAATATAAAGCCGAATGGTATGGAAGGCAGCTTTTAGAAATAGATAAATGGTTTCCTTCATCGAAAAGGTGCAATCATTGCGGGCATATTAATAACGGATTAAAGCTGAGCGATAGAAAATGGAAGTGTCCTTCGTGCAAGTGTATTCTCGATAGAGATATAAACGCAGCTAAAAATATTTTAACCGTCGGGCTGGCGGGGTTAGCCTTTGGAGAGAACGGAAGACTTAGCATCGAAAATTCGGTGCAAAGCTGTTCTCTGTGAATTAGGAATCCCATCGGCTTTAGCCGTGGGAGCTGTCAAATCCTGTATGTTATGAATGTACTCAAACTCTTAATAAAAACCTTATCTTAGATTATTTTATAAAAAGTCTTAAGTAATCTTTTTGAGTTTCTCTAACCATTCGAGCTATAAAATATATGAAATCTTCATCATTTGTATGAGCATTTTCTAAATATTCAATATATTCTCGTCTAGTAATTAAAGGTATGATTGCAATATTATAACCTTTTTGTAACAAATTTAAATTCATTAATAGTCTAGCTGTTCTGCCATTTCCATCAATAAAAGGGTGAATAAAAACAAATTCTTTGTGAATTATTGCAGCTGCTTCAACTGGATGCTTTTCTTGTTTTATTTTATCAATATTTGAAACAAATTTTTGCATTAATGTAACGATTTCCTCAGGTTTGGGAAGCGAGTACTTTGATCCGGTAATTATAGCTTTGTTTAGTCTGTAAGATCCGGAATTTTCATTGTTTATTCTAAAATAAATTAGTTTATGTAAATGTTTTATTTCATCTTCTGAAATAGATTTATTGCTAATTAAGGTTAACATGTAATTATAGGCATCTGAATGGCCTATTACTTCCAAATGATCTTTTAAAGTCTTTCCTCCGATTGTTATTCCGTCTTCTAATACAATTTTAGTTTCACTTTCTGTGAGAGAGTTACCCTCTAAGGCATTGCTAGTATAGGTCAATCCTATTTTGTAATATTCTCTGATAAGCTTAAGTAAATTTTGATCTAGTGGTCTAAAAGAATTAATTTCTTCTTGTAGACTATCGATTTCTTGTAAAATAGTTTTCATTTTTTCTCCTGAAAATAGACTTATATTATATCATATTTTAGATCAAAATATTTCATCCTTTATAATATATTCTTTTCATATAATAAAAAATATTTATTTGGCACAAATTTAGTACATAAAAAAGAGTTCTAATATGATATTAACCTAAAATCTTTACCTTTCTTTATACATGTTTTACTGATATTCAATCTTGCTTCAATCTCTATATTAAGTTATGCCGAGAGCTTCAGGGCTAACGCATTAAAATTTTAGCTTTAAAATCTGATCAAGGTATTCATCTTTATACACAGCTCTACGGCGACGTCTTTTAAGGTTTGTATTGCATTTTCTCGCTCAAGCTTCATCGTCGCATTTAAGATCCCTTCTAGAAGGGATCTTATCCCACCTGAGTGATTGTTATTTAAGGCTTCAAATAATTTAAGCATTAGTCCATTATAATTGTTTTGATCTAAGGTCATATATTTCTCCTTTTTATTTTGATAAGTTTAAAGAAGAATATTGATCTTAGATCTTTTTCTTTTCAAAGATTTTTCAATCCTGAATTTACAGACGAAATGTTACACTACCAAACAAATTTTAAATTGTTTCGGATTTATGAGTGAAAAAACTCGAGAGAATGTATCGTGAGAAGGAATGCCATTTTCATAGGGAAGATATTGTTTTAGAAACTCTATTTTTGCTTCTCCAAAATCTTGAATGTCTTCCCAGCTTTCAGCATCACAAATTTTTGCGCATAAGATTGTTAAGAAAATTTCATTTAAGGGATAAAGTTTATGTCTATCTAATCTAGGATCTTCAATATCAGAAAAATAATCTAAAAACGCTATACTGCTAAAATCTTCTTTCATCATGTTTATATCTCCGTGTTAATAATTTGAGATACAAGTATGACTTATTTTCAATTAAATTTTAATGCGTTAGCCCTGCTTATCGATATAAATTATGGCAATATAATCTATAGAGGATATCATAATTAGTTCCTAGAGTTTCAACTAAAATAATAAGCTTTTAATTTATGAAAAAGATCATATGATTCCAATATTTTAGGAGCATTGATAAGAAAACAATAGGAATAAATTGTGAACAGGTTGTTTTTACTGTCATTTAAGATATTTACTACCTTCTCTAACGCTTAAAGGGCTTAATCTATCTTTATGTGTATTTATGAAATTTTGTACAAAAGAAGGATTTGTCTTTGAATATTCTCTTAAACACCAGCCAATGGCTTTGCGAATAAAAAAGTCTTTTTCTTCCATTACTTTTTGACAATAAATAGCAAGTCGATCTGTATCGGTAGCTTCTTTTTGTTTTAATTGAAATATTAGAGCTGTTCTTCTAATCCATAGGTGATCATCTTTGATCCATTCATCCATTTTAACAATTTCAGAGGGGAACCTAACTATTAAGGTTCCTACAAGACGCGCAGCTATCTCGTCTACAGTGTCCCACCAGGAATGATTTCGAATCATATATTCAAACACTAAAAGTGTATCTGGCGTCCAAAGATTGCTCTTATAATAAGCTAAGTGACATGCTGTATAATGAAATTCCCTTTGCTCTTTTTTAAAAAGAGCTAACAAAATATTTTTGAGATCTTCTGTAGAATCAATAGGGTGCTTTTTAAAAAGTGGTTTTTCATATTGAGTTTGTACGGGTTTAGAAATTCCAAAAAATGGGAAACGATTACGCATATATGCTGATTGTTTAGCAGCTAACTGTGAATTTTTATTTTCTATAAATTTTTTTTCTAACTCATATAATAATTGCATTTTTCAATTCCTTTATAGATTGAAACATGTTGTAGAGTACAAAATTGTATAAGCTTAAATTATTAATTAAAATAGATTTTACTGTAGCTCATGTAAGTTTTTTTAATATATCGAACTCTGTTTTGATATCTGCATGCCAATGAAGATATCTTATAAAAAATTTAAATTTATCGTTCGAATGTAAAATTAACAAGAATTATTCTCTTTTTTAATTAGAACATTAGTTCTAAATTTCAATTGATTTATTTGGATTTGTTATGAAAATTTCCTGAACGAATTCCAAGATCTAGTACTGATAGACAATCTGTCATTTTTTCATCAAATATTTTTATATTTGTTCGAAACCTGTTGATTTTTTCAGTGAATACAATGTAAGTGCCAGAAGGATTTATATTAAGATTTTTATGAAATATTAGTTTGCCTAATGAAATTGGCATAAGATGAGGTAAGTTGTCACCTTTTGAGATTGCCATTCCGGATTGAAATGCACCATCTAATAAATTTACGAACTCAAGCTCTCCTTGCTTACAGGATATTCTTGCAATACCATAATTATTTTTGACCTTTACATGTCTGATACTTTTAAAAAAGGAGCCATATGTAATTCCAATATTGCTGAATTCTTCATATGCGTCATTATGAGTTATAAGTTTTAGCGAGTTATCTTTTTGTAAATCGTTGATCATTTCTTTAACATTTCTCATATCGTAACTTTCTTTGATATGTTTGATCAAGCCTGAAGCATATACATTGCCATTATAGCTTTGAAATGAATAATTCAAGCAGGTTGGGGAGGTTATTTTTAAAAACAATAGAAGTTCTATATCAGTTGCTTCTTTACTTTCTATTGGAGAGAACCAAAAAGTTTCTTCAATACAATTCCATTGAGTTAAAGGAAATGTTTTTTTTGATATTTCAAAAGCTATTTTTAAAGAAGCAGCTCCTGGTAAAACAGCATAATTATTGACTTTATGATGTTTTAAATAAGGATGATTTGCACTTATACAAATATGAAAAACATGCTGTTTGTTCAGTGAAGGTCTTTCTATATGATTGATATCCATAGTTTTTTTTAAATAATTCCCATCTTCTTAGGACAACGAGATGCTTGTCCATAAAGATCTCCTGTATTAAATAAAGCATCACCACGACAGCCTCCATCACAATTATTTATTTGTGAACATCCATGACAATCCTTTAATACTTCAATGCTCATGTTTTTTAATTTTCTTAATTTTTTGATATTAGGGGAATCTTTCCATAAATTTGTTATTGTCTTGCCCTCATCTAACAAATTGCCAAGGTTAAAACTTTCTAAAAAAGAGCAAGGATAAAAATTACCATGAAAATCAATGTATCCACTGTTATCTCCAGCTTCACATTGCATTATTTTATTATTTGTTGTCTTAATCGAGCATTTATTAGAAAAAGAAAGTAGTTCGGTAAAGTCAAAACGAATATGAGGATATTTATTTTCTGTTTTTTCTAGAAGCTTAGGTAATTCTATCTCTTGATTAATACTTAATCTGGCTTTGCTGTAATCATTAATGGTTCCAAATGGTCTTAAATCTTGAAGTATGATTACTTTTGCTCCAATAGTATTTAGATAACTAATATGTTCTTCCAAAGAGTCAAAATTATATCTGGTAACTGTTACAAGAACACCTAAAGGGATATTTTCTTTTAATGTGTTGACTATTGCATTAGAGACAGTTTGTACTATATTTTTTCTTCTAGTTAATGCGTTAATTTCATCATTTGGAGCATCTAAACTTATCCCTAGTGCAACATTATATTTTTTCACTTTTTCCAATACATCTTCAGTAATGGTAGTCCCATTACTTATAAGAATCACAGTAAGGCCTCCATCTCTAAGTGTTTTAATGACATTCCATATTTCTTTGCAAAGAAGAGCCTCTCCTCCTGATATAATGACTTTGCATACTTTGGCTGCTACTAGTTGTTTTGCAATTTTTTGAAGTTGATCAGAACTGAGTCCTTTAGTCTTTTTTACAACAGAAGCTACATCAGGCCAGCAGTACAAACATTTTAAATTACATTTGGGTGTCAGTCCCCAGAGCACCTTGTAGGGGGTCGTATGACTTTTTAATGTCAACACATTCACTTCTTGAATGTCAGTATTATCAGAATCACTTGTTTTAAAGTTTTCAGGTAACTGTATAAACCCCATTTCTTTTAGCTTTAACAAACATTTTGTGTTCTTATTATCAATAAAATATTGTAAATTAATATTATTAATTGCTTCACCGTCTTCTAATGAAACAGTTACAGCTCTTCCTGTATTTCCATTGTAAATAACAAAATAGTTTTCTTCTTTTCTAAGCATTACTTGAGGATTTAATAACATATATGAGCTCCGTCGATTAAATTGCATTTTTAAGATGTTTGTTAATAAATTGTTTAATAGACTTTCTTGCTATAACAGATTCTGGCAATTCAGGGTTACTTCCTTGAAAGACATGCCACATGCCTTCATATCGATCTATTTTAGAGGTAATATCTTTTTGTCTCAGTTTATCATAGAACAGTTCAATTTGTTCTCTAAGTATGTCTCTTGTTCCTAGTTGAATCAAAACAGGGGGGAATTGTCTTTCATATTTTAAATGAACTGGGTTTAGTGGGAAATTATTTATATCATAGCCTTGATCTACTACAAGATCAGCAGCAACTTCCAAGTAATCTTTTTTGCGCAATATTGGATCAGTGTCTTGATTATCAATAATGCTATTCTCCTGACAAGCTAAATCTATCCATGGGGATAGTAATACTAATGTTCCTAGTCGGATTTGTTTAGAAGAATTCATCAAACTATACGCTGTTGAAACAACTAATGCTCCTCCAGCGGAATCTCCCATTAATGCAATGTTTGAACTTATATATCCATCTTCTATTAATCTGTGAATAACTTTTTCAATCTCTTGTACCATGAAAGTGTATTTTTGTTCTGGCGCCAGTTTGTAATCGACTGCGATCACTCGAATATTCAGATCTCTTGCGATTGGAAGAGATGTTTTATAAGATGATTTAGCACTTAAGAAAACAAAAGCTCCTCCATGTACGTATACTATTATTTTTTCTGGATGGTCTTCTTTCAAAGGTCTTATATCAATAACATCTGTATTATCAATTTGGTAATTTCTAATTGTAACTTGGTATTCTTTAACCAGCTTTTCATTGTCTGCAGTTAAATAATCCTCATATAGTTGCTGAATTTGCTTAAGTTCTCCATCGTCAACAATCTTACGAAGATTTAATTGATTAAGATTTTTTTTTTGTAAATCTTCTAAAACAAGTTGACTTTCTTTGCTTATCACATTTTTAGTATAAGAATTTGTTCTTGCATATCCAGACTCTGGAAGAATAATTAGTAAACAAAAACATAATGTGAAAATTTGAATTAAATTTTTGAGCAAATTACTAAAATTTTTTACTAATTGAGTTGTTTTCAGATTTTTCATTGATTTTTTTCTCACAAATTTTAAGTTTGCTTGCTAGATAACTTTTTAATTTTATCTATACTAGGATTGAAAATCGCATCTACATGATCGGTGATTTTAGCATATGGCCATTCCCACCATTTGATCTCTAAAAGAATGCTGATTATATCATCAGAAAAACGTTTGCGAATTAATTGTGCTGGATTACCCCCATATATTGTATAAGAAGGCACATCTGAAACAACCACGGATTTTGCAGCTATAATAGCTCCATCACCGATTTTAATTCCTGGCATGATCGATGCCTCACATCCAATCCATACATCATTGCCTATAATCGTATCTCCTTTTGGAGGTGCTCCTAAGGGAATATCTTTGAGTTTTTCAGCCCAACTACCACCAAATATTGGAAATGGATAGCTGGAAAGTGTGTCTGTACGATGGTTTGCTCCATTCATGATAAATTTGACGCCTTTAGCTATAGCACAAAACTTTCCTATTTTGAGTTTGTCACCTATAAAGTCGAAATGGTATAAAACATTTCTTTCGAAATCAGTGGAGTTCTCGGGGTCATCATAGTATGTATAATCTCCTACTTCTATATTAGGGTTTTTTATAGTATTTTTAATAAAACATATTTGATTAAAACCATGAACAGGATGTGTTTTAGCATGATCAGGAATTTTTATTGTCATAAATAATCCTTTATAAAAATAATGTGTTAAATTGAATTATTAGTTTTAACATAAAACTAAAATAAACTATCAAATACATAAGTCGGAAGATGTGCTTTTTTTACATTTTGAGATTTATATAATTCGTTCCAATTAATAAATTCCCCTTTTAAAAAGGAAAGACGTATTTCATCTAAATTTACATATTTCGTTTTATGTTGACCAAAATTCTTAATAAACTTGCTTTTTTTTACAAGGGAAAAATCGGATGGTTGTTCAGTAAGTTGGATTAAGTTTTCTAATGAATTAACTATCCAAGCAGCTCTGTACTCAAAATGAGTCCTTCCTGTTGCTAATGTATAAGCGATATCTTTTAGGTTATATTGCTTTTTTGAAATCTTTATGTTTATTAAAAAATCATGCAGTTTTTTTAAGTATTTTTTGAAAGAGCGTTCTGTTCTAGCAGAGATTACTACAATATGATAATTGTCTTGGATAGATTGTGTTTTATTGTTTTGATTAGATATTCTATGATCAGGTTCACTGACAACGATGTGAGCATTAGAGCCTCCAAAACCGAAGGAGCTAATTCCGGCAACTCTGTTACTTACATGATCCCACTTAATATTATCTTTTAAAATTTCAAAAGGAGAATTAGTTAAATCTATTTCCTCATTTAGTTTTTTAAAATGCAGGTTTGTAGGTAAAATTTTATATTTAAATGCCATTAGTACTTTAGCTAAAGATGCACCTCCTGCAGATGATTCTAAATGACCAATGTTGCTTTTAACCGCTCCCAGATATATTTTATTGAAATTATTACCTAAGAGTTTTTCCCAGGCTCTTTTTAATGAAGTAATCTCAATAGGATCACCCAATTTGGTGCCAGTACCATGCGTCTCAATATAACTTACTTGCTTTGCTAATTCAGGGGTATAAGCATCTAGTAATAGATCTGTCAAGGCGTTAATGTTTGGTGCTGTCAGTGAATTTGCTTTACCACCATGACCTATAGCCCAAGATTTGATTAAGCCATGTATTGCATAATTTTTGGAATTATTTAAATCAAGACGCGTAAGAAAAACACCACAAAAGCCTTCAGCTCTGGCGTAACCATCTGCTGCTGCGTCAAACGTAGCGCATCGGAAATTAGAAGATAAAAAATTACCTGCTTTTAAAGCTAGAGTAACTTCTTTATCTAAAATTAAGTTAGCACTACCTACAAAAGCAAAATCACAAACCCCACTCATTAAATCATTACAAGCTTGAACTAATGCTATAAGAGAACCTGAACATGCGGTGTCTATTGTTATAGAAGGACCTCTCCAATCAAAATAACTCGAAATCCTATTAGATAAAATACTAATTGATGTTCCTGTTAACGAATATGGCGTTAGATTGTTTTTCTTTAATGCATTAATATTTGCATAGTCGTTGCCTGCAATTGCAATATAACATCCGACTTTTTTCTGATTTAGCTGTTGTTTAGAAAAACCAGCATCTTCGATCGTTTTCCAAGCAACTTGTAAAAGAATTTTTTGTCTAGGATCCATTCTCGAAGATTCAAGTGGTGATATCGCAAAAAATGAAGAATCAAAAGAATCAATATCAGATAAATAACCAGCTTTCATTTCTTCGGGTAGGTCTCTCCCCTTACTAGGGGAAGAAATGAGGTTACTTTTAGTTAAAAGCGCTTGCCAGTAATCTTCTATTTCTAAATTTTGGGGCATAAGAACAGAAATTCCTAGAATTCCTATTTCGGAAGGCTCCTTATCTATGATAGTTGATTTATTTTCTTTTTTATTATAGGGGGATTCTAAAAGAGAATTTTTAGAAATTTTTTTAGATATTACGGTAGAGATGTCAGATAAAGTTGAAAATTGATAAAATTCATGAGGAGCAATTTCAATGGAAAATTCTGTTTTTAAAACTGCAGACAGTTGTGTATAAAGTATTGAATTAAATCCGTTTGTTCCTAATGGAGAGTCAAAGTCATCAATTTCTATGTTAAATACATCTTTAAATATTTGATAAAGGTTTTTAATATATAGATTTTCGTGTTCTGTTATTTTAATAGATTCATTCTTTGCGACTAAGTTAGGGCTGAATTTGTCTATATCAATTTGGTCAATGTTCATTTTGGATAAATAGTCCATGTTCACTTTTCCACTTGAGTTCAAAGGGATAGTTCTCAATTTATAAAAAACACGAGGAATCATATACGAGGGAAGAATCGATTTTAAATTGACAAGACATTTTGTTTTGTCAAATAAGTTATCAGTAGTATTGTGATAAAAACACGCTATGTATTGATTTTCATTTTTCTCAAAGCGTACAGTTACAAAAAAATTAATATTCTGGTAAATCCTAGATACGGCTGATTCTATTTCTGAAAGGTCGATTCTGTGACCGTTTATTTTATAAGTACTATCTTTTCTACCTTTATAGACAAGGATATCTTTTCCTAAGAATTCAACCCAATCACCAGTGCAATATATACTGTCTGTTACACCTGGTAAATTAATGAACGAGTTTTTACTAAGATCTTGAATGTAACCTTTAGAAACAGAGCTTCCAGCTATTAATAGTTGACCTGAAACTCCCAAGGGAACAGAATTAAACTTTTCATCTACAACAAAATATTTTGTATTAAACACAGGAAAGCCGATTGATATAGGTCTGTTAGAAGTTATTCTATGTAAAGATGACCATATTGTAGCTTCAGTAGGGCCATACATGTTATAAACTATATGATTTTGGTCTAATAGATAATTCGCAATGCTTTCGTCTAAGGCTTCACCCCCACAAAGTATTAATAATTCCCTTGAAGATTTCCAGTTAACACTTCTTAACATTTTGAAGGTAGCTGGTGTTGCTTGAACTATAGTTGTTTTGGATTTGTGTATCTTGTTTGATAATGCCAAAGCATCTAATCTTGTAGTATTATCGATCATTTCAATAGTTCCACCAGTAAAAAGAGGAAGAAGAAGCTCCAATATAGAAATATCAAAACTTATTGGAGTTAAAGCCATTGTGCAGTCTTCTTCAGCTATATCTAATAAATGTTTCATAGAATAAAGAAAATTAAGTAAATTATAATGACTTACCATAACTCCTTTTGGATTTCCCGTTGATCCGGAAGTAAATAATATGTATGCATTGAAATCATGATGAATTTTAGGTAGAGCTGTAACTTGAGTTGTTTTTGTAAAATGTGTAGAAGTCGATATTTTAAGAAGGGAGATTTTATATTCATCTGAATAAATAGTGTTTTCAAAGATAGAGTGATTGAAATTATCGTCTACAAGAACAATCTCTATCTTAGATGTCTTTATTATGTACAAGAGTCTTTCTTTTGGAAGAGATCCATCTAATGGCACAAATGGTATTTCTAGTGTAAGCAATGCTAGAATAACAGAAGGTAACAATTCTGTTCTTTCTATGTAAATACCAATGCCTGGACAATCTTTGAGGTTTCCGAATTTCTCAATAATTGCTTGACAAATGTTTAAACGAATAGAATTTATTTTTTCATAACTGAAGATACCATTGTTAGAAATAATTGCAGGTTTCTCAGAATTTATTGACATGTTTTTTAAAAAATGATTAATAATTAAGTCGTTTTTATCAATATGAAAGTTATCTCCTTCCATAATTGGATAAAGTTTTTCACTTAGATTAAAATCACTAATTTTTTTATCTATATTTGATAGGCAAAAATTAAATGAGGATTTGAATAATCTTGCGAATTCATTCAGTCCATTTTCAGTCATTTTATTTGATGGAGCGGATATGGCGATAATTAACCTTTCAGAAGAAATGCTGTAATTTAATCCAAGATCGTAAGGACCTGTAAGATTGGGGCCTTTTTCTAATTTAATGGAGCAATCTTTTAGATTCAATTCTTCTTGAGGAAGAAGTCCTTCTGATTCATTTAATATTAAATTAAACGGCAGAGTTAAGCTATTAACATTTTGATCAGAGAGTTTGATTAATTCTTTTAATGGAAATTTTTGGTATTTTTTCGCTTCTTTTCTCTCTGCTTTAATATATTCTAAATAATCTTTTATGCTCCAAGCTGAGTTCTTAGGGAAAAAAAAAGGAAGAACATTTAAATAACAACCGACATCATTTTTGTTGTTTCTTTTGCTTACAGAATAAGATATTGTAATACGATCATTCTCTTCACAATTATGATAATTTATCAAAAGTATTCCATATATTAGTAATATGGTTTGAAATGGAGTAGCTTTATTGTCTTTGCAAAATTTGTTAAAAGATAATAATTCTTTATCGCAAATTTCAAATTTATTTATAAAAAAACAATTTGACGAATTTACATCTTTTGATTGTATTTGAAAAGATAGGTTTTGTCCTAAAGGAACCTCTTTTAATTTCTTTTTCCAGAACAAAACGTCTTCTTTTTGTATTGTATTTTCGTACGTATTAATATTTGTATTTTGTAAATAGTTATCTATATCATTAACATTATTATAGAAAGTAGCTAACTGTTTAATAAATGGAGCATATGATAGACCGTCAAAAGCTATATGTGAAAAAGTTAAGTATAATGTGTGACGGTGCTCATTAAAAGATTTTATAGCAAAATAAAATAATTTTCCTTCATCTATTGATATCTGATAGGTGAATGTCTCTGTATTTACCAGTGAATTTTGATTTAAAATATGAAGGTAAGGTTTAAATGCTTCTACTTTTTGTTTGTATAGGACGTTATTTTTTTCAAAAAAAGTATATAATAATTTTTCAGCAGAATATCTTAAAGTTTTCTCAATAGAACTTTTTAGTTTTTCGATGTCAAGTTTTCCAATAATTTTAAAGGTGTATGATAGAACAAGACTAGGATCTTTAGGTTTTTTTTTGTATCTATCCCAAATTATTGTTTCTTCTAGAGTAGCTGGTATAGTTTTGTTCATATTTAAACCTATTATTAAATTTAACAGCTATATTAATTGAACAGCGGTATGCACATGGGTTTTGTCAATGGTGACATTGCCGCTTCCTTCATAATTTTTTGTAAATAAATCATCTATATTAGCAAGTAGCTTGAATTTAAAAATACCTTCTAAAGGACAAAAATAAAAAATTTCAACATCTTGAAATCCAAAAAGGCTGTACGTTAATGGATATAGACATTTAAAAACACTTTCTTTTGCAGAGAAAAAAACTGTACTTAGTATATCCAGCGTAAAACAGTCTTTAAACTTATGTAATTCATTGTCAGTCAATATTGAGTCATGCAATTTAATTGCCTGGGGTAGTTGCATAACAACTTCAGAGTCGATTCCGATACTTGTTAATTTTGAACTGTGAGCGACTGCTGCTGAAGCAAAGTTCTTTGTATGCGTAATTGAACCGACTAGACCTTCGGGCCATTTCGGGGAGCGGTCATCTTTAATATTAATGATATCATCAAAACTAAAACTAATCATTTCAATGGCTTTGTGAGCACAATATCTTCCTGCTAAAAATTCGATTTTACGTTTAGGGACGAATTGATTGAAATTTTTTATGATATGATAATTTTTTATCGAAGAATAGTTGTGGTAATCAAAATCATTGTAATTGAAGTATACTGAATGATAACCAGAAGTGTTTATAGGTAGATCTGGATTTTGAATAGATTTAAAAATATTTAGGTGTTCCATAAGTTAATATAATAAAAGTAGTTTTTCATAAATCAGTTAACTTTATTAATGATAATTACAAACATTGATTAAAATGACTAAGCAGTATAATCTAGTTCGATCGTTTAAGAATAGTTTTTTATTTTAACTGCAAATTTCTATTAAACAAATGTGTTTTCATTAATTGGAAATAAATGTATGACTCAAAGATATAATACCAAGGAGTTGGTTTTTGCATCTAAGTGGAAGTCTTCTCAAATAAAGAAGAATGATGACATTTCTTCTAATGATGTTGCCTGGATATTCTTCGAAAACTGTTCTTCTTTTGCCAAAATAATAACCTCTTTTTGTCAGCCAACTAATGTCTTTTTTTTAGGACAAGGTAATTGTAAAGATATTTTATCTGAAGTTGAATCAAAGAAAATTTCTCGTCTTATTTTTATGATACAAACAGATTGGTTTTCAGAAATCAATAGAGGTGATATAGGTAATTTTCTGGAACTGATTAAGCATTTAACTGTTCAAAACTCTGGTAAAATAACTTTTGACATTGTCACAATAAAATCTATTGTTTGTCCAGTTTATGGAGCTCCTACTCATCCTGTAGATGGCGTTTTTGTGGGCCTTAATCAAACTTTAGCAAGAGAATTAGATTGTACTGTTCGTTCATTTGTATTGGATAAACTCAATTATTCTAATATTTCAGCTGTGTTATATGGAGAGTTTTTTGCTTCAATAGGATTGCCTATTGTTATTTCTGAAGAAAATTATTGGGTTCCTCAAATGGAATCCACCATACTGGATCCAAGCTTGTTAGATATGAAAACAAGATTTCGCTATCAAGGTACTTATATGATTATTGGTGCTAATGGTGGTCTTGGAGGTATGTTAGCAAAGTATTTGGCTTTGAAATATAATGCAAATTTGATTTTGATAGGAAGATCTGAAAATAATTTGAAGCTTGTTTCTCAGCTTGAAAGATTAGGCGCTAATTCAGTGTTTTATGAAAAGGCTAATATTGAAAAATTCACCGAACTCAACAAAGTACTAAGCAAATACGAAAATATCAATGGAATTATACATTCGGCAATATTACTTGACGACTCTTTAATTGCGAACATGTCAAAAGATAAATTGTTTAAGGTTTTAGGTCCTAAAGTAAATGGCAGTATCAATTTAATAAAGTCTTTAACCTCTTTGAGATATTTACAAATTGATTTTGTTCTCTTTTTCTCTTCTATTCAATCATATATTGCTAATCCTGGACAAGCGAATTATACCGCTGCTTGTGTTGCCAAAGATGCTCTTGCGAGTATGCTGTCAGAAATATATCTGATAGATACGAAGATTATCAATTGGGGATATTGGGGGAATATTGGAGTGGTAGCTTCAGATCGTTATAGGGAACGGATGGAAAAACTGGGAATCGGATCTATTGAAGAAGCAGAAGGCCTTTTGATTATCGAAGAATTTTTGTGTAGTGGGTTAGATCAAATTACGGTGATTAAAGCTTCTCCTGATGCGTTAAAGCGTTTAGAAATAAAACAAAATAAAACAGTAGATTCAAGTAACAATAACGTGGGAAAGCAGTTAGGTGATAACATGAAGGATAGTTATGATCTTTATTCAATAGTGCCATCTTATGATTCATCTTCTTTAGAAATTCATGAACATGAATTGGCCATAGAAGCTTTGGATAAATATACATGTAGAAAAATCAATGAAGTGAAAATTCCAGAAAATGTTTATCAACGTTTTTTAAGACTGGTAGATGCTTTGAGTATAATACCTTCTAAGACAAGTTTGGAGGCCAAAGAGTTAGTAGAGCGTTTCCCTCAAATATCAGGTCATGTCAATCTTTTGAAGCATTGTTTAAAAAATTATTATCAAGTATTGTCAGGTAATTTGGAACCTACGGAGGTTTTATTTCCAGATGGCTCTTTTGATTTAGTGGAAGCCGTTTATTGCAATAATCCTATAGCAGACTATTATAATAAAATTGTAGCTCAAATTGTTAAAAATTATATTAAAATCTTTTCTAAGTTAAAAAAAATTAATATTCTTGAGATAGGAGCTGGAACTGGAGGAACTACCAGATTTGTTATTCCTCTGATAAAAGATTTTGATGTAAATTATACTTTTTCAGATGTTTCTTATGCTTTTTTGAAAAAAGCTCAGAAAAAGTTTTCCGATTGCAATTTTATTAATTACAAAATACTGGATATTTCATCTAATAAACTAATCGATGAAAAGTTTGATATTGTTATTGCTTCCAATGTTATTCATGCGACTTCTGATTTAAAAGTAACTCTTAATAATATTCATAAACTTATGAATGATGAAGGGATTTTTGTTTTAAATGAAATCACATCTTTGCAAAATTTTGCGACCGTTACTTTTGGACTTACAGATGGATGGTGGCTTTATCAGGATAATTATAGAATAGAAAACTCACCCTTAGTAGAGGGAGGAAATTGGCGTGAATTGTTGAGAAAGTCAAACTTGTTTTCTATGGGAGTTCATGGAAATGACCAACAGCAAATAATAGTTTCAACACCTTCAGAAAAACATTCGAAAAACAAAATTTATTATCAAAGTAAGGTAAAACCTGAACGTAAAAATAGTTTATTAGAACATAGAAAAGAAAACAGAAATCTGATTAGTGAGTCTGAGTTTAATATAATCAAGGTGTACATTAAAAAAGTTATTTCCGATGTGATGATGACACCTTTTGATGAGATTGAAGATGATGTACCTTTTCAAGAATATGGAATAGATTCCATCATTTCTCTAGAACTAATGAAACCTTTAAAAGATAAATATGGATATTTGCCAGCAACCCTTTTATTTGAGCATCCAACAGTAAATGAACTAGTGGGTTATTTACATAAAAATTTCAATATAACTAATTCTAACAGTATACAGGATGATGTTCAGCAACCTTCAATAATTAATCTTGGAAATACTGATGAGCAAAGAAATAAGAGAACTATTCATTCTTTTTTAAAAGATGATATTGCAATTATTGGTATGACTGGTCAATTTCCTCAAGCAGAATCATTGAGTGAATATGCAGAGAACTTAATTCTTGGAAAAGATTGCTCTTCAGTAATACCTACGTCCAGATGGGATAAAAAAGATTTTATAAAAAAAGAGTTTCCCTTTAATGGAGGAAGCTATACTGAGGTCGGTTCTTTTATTAAAGATGTTTATTCTTTCGATAATGATTTTTTTAATATTTCACCTAATGAATCTAAAAAAATGGATCCTCAGGAACGACTTTTTTTACAAAATGCTTTTCATTTGATTCAAGATGCTGGTTATAAACTTACTGACTTGAAAGGATCTAATACAGGAGTTTATGTAGGAGTGATGAATTCTACATATCATTGGCATACTAGAAAAAACAACACTGATCCGATTCCAACTGCATTAAAGTGGTCTATATCTAATAGAGTTTCTTATTTTTTTGATTTTCATGGACCGAGTATGGCAATCGATTCTGCTTGTTCATCATCTCTATCAGCATTACATTTGGCGTGTCAGGCATTAAAAACAGGTGATTGTGATCAAGCTATAGTTGGTGGAATTAATTTGATTTTACATCCAAGACAGTATGAATTGTTATGTGGAATGTACATGTTGTCGAAATCAGGAAGATCTTGTCCTTTTGGTAAAGGAGCTGATGGATTTGTGGATGGTGAAGGTGTTGGTCAAATATTTTTAAAACCTTATAAAAATGCTGTTAAAGATGATGACAGGATATATGCTGTTATTATAGGGAGTTCCTTAAACTCCGGAGGTAGAGCCAACGGTTATACAGCTCCAAATGCTAAAGCACAGGGAGATTTAATAAAAAGAACTTTTTTAAGAGCCAACATAAAACCATCAGAAGTAAGTTATGTAGAGGCTCATGGAACTGGTACTGAGTTAGGAGATCCTATAGAGGTTCGTGGTTTGTCCATGGCTTTTGCAGATGTTGAAAATGGTACAATCCCGATTGGGTCGGTTAAGTCCAATATTGGTCATTTAGAGTCAGCCGCAGGGATGAGTAGTCTTATAAAAGTAGTTTTACAAATGAAGAAGAACATCATTTTCCCTTCTATAAATGCAGAAGAAGAAAATAAGCATTTGAATCTGGAGCAAACGCCTTTTTATATTAGTAAGAAGGTTTGTCAATGGAACTTAAAAAAAGATAAAATTGCTTGTGTTAGTTCTTTTGGAGCAGGTGGATCAAATGCAAATGTTGTTATAAAAGATTATCAAAAATCTATTGAAGCAAACTTTTCTATTGAAGATGATTATTATTTTATTACGATATCTCACCGAAATTCATTTGGGCTGCAGATGCAGTTAAATGCTTTGTATAATTGGTTGACTAAAAATTATGTTGATATGTATGGGCTAGCATATACCTTGAACTGTGCACGGGATCATTTTACATGTCGTCGAATTTTTGTGGTAAAGAGTCAAAATGAACTTTTGAAACTTATTAGTTTAGATTTGACTGACTATCATAATAAAGAAACAGTAGTTAATCAACAAGGAATGTTGTCTGATATTGATACTGAAAATCTTTTTATACGAAATTATAAAGCCTCAGAGGTAATAGGTAAGTATCTTCAGGAAGGCAATATACCATGGGACAAACTGTATCCTAAAAAAAATATTCTTGACTTACCCAAATATCAGTTTGTAAAGAACTTTATGAAAATTGATAGTGTTGAATCTCCAAGTCCGGATGAAAGTGAAATAATTAAAGATCACAATATTAGTAAAAATCAAATGGCACCAGCCTCTTGGGTTATTTCTAAGCTATATAAAGAATTTGCGAAAAGGTTAATTGTAAACATTAAAGATCTAAAATGGCTAATGCCAATACTTTCATTTGATGATCTAAAAATAAATGTGCTTGATGAACAAAGTGGTAAAGCTAATGGTTTAGATAAACATTTTCAGTTCACAACTAAAGATTCAAAGAATGTGTTATGTCAGGGTAACTTGATGATTAGTAATAATGTAGAGTTATTAGAAAAATTTTATATGCCTTTTCTTGACTATGTTTTTATACAGAAAAATGAAATTTATGAGACTTTTAGGC
>Ga0233447_1001654_pt1 | contig 17784 bp, 18 predicted proteins | sample SI_124_October20_3_FD_183014 | JGI IMG/M metagenome (GOLD analysis project Ga0233447, IMG submission 183014) | Seawater microbial communities from Saanich Inlet, British Columbia, Canada - SI_124_October2016_135_MG | ecosystem: Environmental > Aquatic > Marine > Inlet | place: Canada: British...
TGATCATCAAGCAATAATTGAACAATTTGTTGGCACTAAATTACATCTATTAAAGCCTATTTGATTTTCTGCTTTTTATTTTGGACTAGGTATATATTCTTATTTACAGCCCTTTTACCTGATTTGCCCTATGGATTTTTTACCCTATTGAGATTTATAGTTTGTATAGGAGCGGGCTACCTTGCTTGGATAGCATATGCCTATAAAAGAAATAAATGGGTTTGGGCATTTTCTATTATATCGATTCTTTTTAATCCCTTTATTCCAATTTATCTGGCAAGAGATATTTGGATTATAATCGATATAATTGTAGGTGCCATTCTGATTATATCTATATTTTTATTAAAGAGTTCTATTCCCAATTCAAGCCAACCAATTAGGGTATTGTTATCTTATAATGTTGATTCTTTATTTAAAGACATCTTTGAGAAATTAGGATATGACATATTACACACTTATAATAAAAATGATTTTAGTGAACTTATAAGACAATCCGATTTTGACTTTGCTATTGAATGGCAACGTAGCAAAAATGACCACATGATTTTAGATTTAATGCATAAATACGATAGATTTAAACCTGTACTACTATCTTTAAACTGGAATGGCAAAGCTCCTGATAACTATAAGAAATTAGGGTATATTGATTGTTTAGATATCCCTTTCAAAATAGATTCGCTCATCGTCATAATAGAGCGACAATACTACTGCAAATAATTTCCTCATATGTTTATACTATTAAAACTTGTTTTTTTTCTATTTACTACTACACACATAGCCAAAGAAAATTTCAAAAAAGAAATTGTTATCTATAAGGTTCCAAGCACCCAAGCTTGAAAAGTGCCAGATTAGAGTTAAAGGGGCTGTTGCAAAATATCGGGAAAGGCCTTAAGAAATCTCATATTACTTAATTTATCAACATAATATCCTATTTTCACACGTATCTCGGTGTACCTCTATAGTTAGCTAAAGAAGCTATTGAAAGAAATTTAATCTCGTACTAGCATATAATTTATAAGGTTTTATAAGGTTTTATAAGGTTTGATAATTCACAGGAGGTAAATTATGTTAAATATAAAAGAGTTCACAATTGAATGTTTAAATTGTCAAAATAAAGGGTTCCTAATTGATTCGGACAAATTTGAATTAAATGGCAAATATAATGGGTACCCAACATTAGTTTGTAAACAATGTTCAAAACTAAGCATTTATAAAGTACCCATTAAATATTATTTAACAAAATTAGGGGCTATTCTATTTATGCTTGTGGGAATTTATGTAGCTACTATTGGAACGTCACCCATAGCTGTATTATGCTTATTTTTATTCGCTTCATTAATTATTTATTCTTTTGGATATAAGAAAGAAATAGAAATTATTCAAGTAATAGATGTACCCGAAGCAATGAAAACACATTTAGAGCATTTCAAGAAAGATTTTAATGAATAGAATATTTAAACGTAAAGATGGTTTTAATGAGAAAAATCTACTACATTCCGGTTTAGATCATTTAAGCGCGGCTGAAAAATTATTTCAAATATCATCATCTTTTTTTGACTCCGCCGGATACCTTTGTCACTTAGGTGTAGAACTATATTTTAAAGCTTTTATTTTAAATAAAAATAACGAATTTGATGAAGATCATAGTTTGAGAAAACTTTATAATCAAACAGGGATTTCTTTATCAAAAAAAGGCAATAGCTTTTTGTCTATACTCGAAGACTTCTATACCTTGCGATATCCTCCTAAAAAAAATAATAAAACGCAATGCCATAAAGTAATTGAAATTAGTGATGCAGTGTGGAAAAAAGTAGAACAGCTACTAATTGAAATTGTAGAACAAATGCCAGAAGATATGCTGAAAGAATACAATTCAATTAATGATTTTGAAAAAAATAAACGTGTTTTAATGTCGAAACTCAAACCTGAGATTGGTAAAAAAATAGTTAATATAAAAGAACCAACTAAATTTATCAATTTAACACCTCTTGGAGTTAAATTTATTGAAGCCTGTATTAAATGAGTACTTTAAAATTATGTTGTGCTGAATTTGTTCAAAGTGATCTTATTAGCTAGAATCTTTATAAAAGACAACATAATTTTTTAGGTAACATAAGAGCTTAAAGCAGTTGAATTCGAGCCGGAACATGCAGGGAAACTAAATTTTTATATCAAAACAGTCGATAGCCAACTCCGAAAAGAAGGAGACCAGCCAACAATCGGGTTTTTATTATATAAAAGCAAAGATAAACTGGTTGTCGAGTATTGAGGATATTGAAAAGGAGCTTGGGAATGGATGATATGCGGGCGAAGGGGGCTTAGGATAGTGCTTGTTTTAGAGTTAGGTATTAAATAATAAGGAAGAAAAATAATGTCTATCCAATATAAAAACATTAAACCCTGGGGCAGATCTTATAAAGAATATTTACAGATGTTTAATTTAACAGAAAGTGAATTAAACCTAAATATTTTAGGTTGTGCAGATGGGCCAGCAAGTTTTAATAGTAAAATGTCTAAATTGGGAAAGAATACTATTTCTGTTGATCCAATTTATAGATTTTCTGCTATTGAAATTGAATCAAAAATAAACGAGTCCTATGAGGATATTTTAACTCAAACCACTAATAATAAAGATAAATTTATTTGGACAAATATTAATTCACCGGAAGAACTTGGTGAAATCAGAATGCAAAGCATGAAATTATTCTTGGCTGATTTTGAGAGCGGGAAACTTGAAGGCCGTTATATTAACGCTGAATTACCTAATCTACCTTTTAAAGATAACGAATTTGATTTGATTTTATGCTCACATTTTTTATTTCTCTACACAGATAATTTATCTTTAGATTTCCATGTCAAATCAATAAAAGAAATGTTAAGAATTGCGAGAGAAATCCGTATTTTCCCATTATTAGATTGTAACGCTATAAAATCTAGATACGTGAAAGAACTAAATGAATATTTTGATGATTTGATAATTGAAGAAATTAAAACGAATTATGAGTTTCAAAAAGGTGGTAATGAAATGCTAAAAATAAAACATATCAAAAATAATCAGATTTGAGAATAGTGCTAGTTTTGGGGTGAGGTATTGAGGCTGTCGGATTGAGACTGTTGAAAAGACGACGGAGCATTCCGATGACCAGGACTATAGAAATGTATGATAAGCGGGCTGAATAGATTGCAGATAGTGCAAGTTATGCGGTTTAGTTTTGCTTTATACTCATTATTTCTATCCTAATTCTATTTAAACATACATCCTCATTAGTCATAATAGTGTCTAATACATATTCCCAGCTTATGCCTTCGCCCCGTTTAATGCTAATTCCATATCCAATAAAATCAAGGACTGATATTAAAGGAGCGCTCTCCATGAAACGTTTTGGTAGTATGATTATTTTTGTTTTCATTTCTTCCTTATCCAATTCTTGAACCTGTATTTTTTCAATATGCTTCATTCCACCTAAATCATTTAATACACTTCTATTTTCTAAATCATAAATAATTGAGGGTCTAACCGAAGCGGCTACTTTGTTAATATATTCTTCACTGGAAATCTTTTTTTCTATTCTATTATCAATTAAATTCAAGATTCCAAAAACAGCTCCAATAATAGTCGCAAGACCGCCTATAACTGCTACTGTACTCCAAAATAACTTACCATAATTCATTAAATCCATTACTTGTTTTCCTTTCACATATGTTTACTTTTTTTAATAAATGGGTATAAAATATATGTATCACGATGAGGAGCTACGCTAAATGTTTCGTCTTTTAGCAGATGCTCCTCTTTTTTTATGTTCTAGCTTGTTTTTAAGTTTATTTATATAAAACATATATTCATTATATTTTCTTAATAATGCTGAATACCTATCTTGATTCGGAATACCAATCTTCAATAATTTCCCTTTCTTTTCAAGATATTCTACCAAACAATAAAAATCTCCGTCTCCGCTTATAATGATTGCTTTTGAATAATTTTTATATTCAAGCATACAATGCAAAACTAGTTCGGCATCACAGTTTCCCTTTATTATTCCTTTGCTTTTGACAAGTAGGGTTGGCTTAAAGATTAAAATGTATCCAAATTCCTGCAATGACTTATATAGTTGCTCGTTTCCAGGAACATTGCCAATAAACAAATACGCCTTTTCCACTCTATATTTATCTTTTAAATATACTCTGAATTTTCTGAAATCCAACTCCCACCCTAGGCTTTTAATCGCCAGATTTAGGTTTTGGCTATCTATGAAAGCGTATACTGGTTTATTTGTCATACGGGTATTATATATACATCTAATTACAAAATCATATTTAATGTTTCCGGTACGATTTTTAATTGAAAATATAGAAATTAACAAAAGAAAAAAACAAATCAAAGGACATAAGAAACCTTATATCAATTAATTAAACACAAAAAAGCCTGTGTTTATTAATAGTACTTCCCATAATTCACATACACAAAATCCCAATATTTTATACATATTCGCTATCTCATGTATAGATACTTGACTTTTCTATACATATTGTGTTTAATCTATATAGATTTCTTAATTTTCTATATATAAAAGGAACTATCATGCAAGACTATATAATCAAACAACTACCACCAAAACAAACATTAGAAACAACCAGGGTATTAAAAAAACTAGCCAAAGCACATCGATACCTAGCTGAACTAAAAGGTATCTCTGCAACTATTCCAAATGAGTCTATCTTAATTAACACACTGTCTATGCAGGAAGCAAAAGATAGTTCCGAGATAGAAAGTATTATCACAACTCATGATGAATTATTCAAAACGGATATTTTTCTTGATCCTGTTAAGAACCCAGCTGCAAAAGAAGTGAAAAACTATGTGCGAGCACTAAAAAAAGGATTTGCTTTGGTGAAAAGCAAAAAAATAATTACAAATAACGATATTTTGGAAATACATCAAGAAGTAAAGCAAAATAATGCTGGTTTTAGAAAAATTGCGGGGACAGAGTTGAAAAATCAATATACAAATCAAATTGTTTATACTCCGCCTCAAAAACATGAAGATATTTTAACGCTTATGAAAAATTTAGAGTCATATATTAACGATGATTCGTTAAGCGAAGTAGATTGTTTAATCAAAATGGCCGTTGTTCACTTCCAATTTGAGAGTATTCATCCTTTCTATGATGGTAATGGTCGTATGGGTAGAATAATTAATGTTATCTACCTTGTAATAAAAGACCTTTTGGATTTGCCCATCCTGTATTTAAGCCGTTACATAACAAGTAATAAGGCTGATTACTATAGGCTACTACAACAAGTAAGAGATCAAAATTTATGGGAACCTTGGATAATCTATAACCTTGATGCTGTTATATCAGTTTCTAAACAAACTATTTTGATTATTAATAATATTAAGAAATTAATGATGGAATATAAACATGCTATTCGAAGTAAGCATCCAAAAATATATAGTCAAGATTTGCTAAACAATATTTTCTGTCATCCGTATACTAAGATTGGATTTGTTCAAGATGAACTAAAAGTGTCCAGAATAACCGCAACAAAATACTTGGACACCCTAAGTAAAAGTGGTTTTTTAATCGAAAATAGAATAGGAAAATATAAATACTATATTAATCCTGCGTTAGTGGAATTATTATCTAATATCCCAAACGAACTCAATAATCAAATTTCACAAGAATAACCACGTAACATAAAGGACGTTATGTTACGTGGTTTAAACAACAAACTCGACAGCCCAGCAGGCTATAAGAACCCTTTGTGACTTTTTTAAATAGTTTTTTTAATTTATACAATTGCCTCCAGGGATCAATAGGCAATAGATAGCCTATTGGTAGTCTATCAACAGTATAGTTACTTCCTTAATGTGGAATGTATGGTAATACAAATGTACTATGAGTAATATAAACGGCATAAAGAAAGCTGCAAAAAATCGTTAGATTGTGGGGCTTTATCGGGACGAAGCCCTAATAAATCAATAAGATGTTGCCTAAAAAACAAAGTTTCACAGATCAACACAAATCTATCGTTGTTGAATCTAAGGCATATAGCTTATTATCAAAATTGAATCTGTGTTTTTTGCCAAATTGGCATTTAGCTAACATGTGGTAAAAAAGACGTTCATAGACTTCATAAATGATCCTATTGTTGGCATCACTTATTGTTGATCTAGCTATTTTGTTAAGGCCGATGTGATACCAGCTGCTTCTATGCTGCTCTAGTCCACACAAAATATCACGCAAGCTATCTTTTTTTCGGATTTGTGCAAATAAATGAACAGCAAACAAAGCTTTAGTCTTAAAATGTTTTACATACCGATCTGTTTCAAACTCATTTATTACTCGATAAAAATCTAATTGTGGTAAAAGTTGTGATATTTGGTTAAATACTGTGCCAAACTGTTTCAGAGGCTACTACTTTGGGTTTTTAGTAGAGTCAAAAGGGTTAGCCTACTTCAAAACCATAAAACACGTCTATGACGTGTTTTTTTTGTGCCTATTCTATTCTTAAGTTATTTATTTTTTACCGGACAGTAGTGTCATTTTATACATACTAGCAAAAAGCTGCTGAGCCAAAATCTTTTTATTATACATTTGTTTTTTTCGATGTTTACTCTCTTGTAGGATCGGGAATATCTTTATATTGGTAAGTAAAAGATGTGAAAATCGAGTAAACAAAATGAAAATAAAAAATATAATTATTAGTTTTACACTGGCTATTTTATTTGTATACATTAGCATCAACCTTGGCGCACACTATTATCAAAAAGCGCATTTTGCTAAAACACACCCTGTTAAACATCAGATTGTTAGTGAGGTTAATGAGGTTTTGACCAAACTCTTTTATAAAAACAATTTCTTTGTAAAGGTAGACATAAATAAAACTAACCAGGAAACAACAAAAGAAACCGTAACTAAAAACCCTCAAAAAATCACTGCTAATGAAAATACATTTATTGATTTGAAAGCTGAGCAAAAATCAGAAAGTATTCACCAGTGGACAAATTTGGAGGTTCTTTCAAAAAAACTACCTGGCCTTAAAACAAGAGCACACGCACCATCAAGTTATACAAAAAAAACCAAACAGCCACATATTAAAAGTGGGGAAAATACCACCCATAAAAACATGAAAGATATTATTTATTTCAAAACTGAAAAATCATTTTCTAAAGGCAAATCTGAAACTATTAAAAATATTAAAATACATGTATTAATTAATTCTCAATCACTAAAAAAATCTAAATATACCGCCAGCAATGTAAGGAATTTATTGATGCTATCTTTAGGGCTTAATAAAAATAGGGGTGACAAGGTAATTGTTCAAAATATTAGTTTTAATAAAAAGAGCACATTTTCAAATTATATCATTATGTTAATAAAGGAAAATACTGTCTTGTTTATATTAATCTTAATTCTACTTACAGGCCTATCCTACCTAAAACGAAAACGACTTAAGGATGATAAAAAAGATGTAGTACAAATAGCTAAAAAAGAAGAGCCAGAGGTAAATATTGAACAAGAGCTTATAAACTTGGCAAATGATCATCCAAAGATAATGGCTGAAATGCTAGGTGACTTAATTGATGGTAAAGAAATTAGAGGGCAATCATATGAATAAAAAATACCAAGCGCTATCTAAATTAGATATAGCCACTATTTGCTATTCTTTTATTAAATCAAAAAAAGCGGATTTGGCACAAAAAATACTTAATATGTTAGCGCCAGACCAACAAAGACGGCTGGCTATCTATATTAATAACAAACCTATGTTTACAGCAAAAAGCATTGAAGATACGCTTGGAAAATCATCGAGACTAATGAAACAATTGACAAAAATATATGCCAGCACCAACAATAAAAAACAGTCGGATGCTGAAGTTGCTATCTCTGAGTTTAAAAAAGATTGCTTTTTTGATTTTGTCGGTAGGTTTAATGATGAAGAAATAGCCAACTTTTTTTCTAAAGTACCACTTAATGTGGCTGCCATTGCCCTAAAGTTTATGGATAAATCATTATCTGTACGTTGTTTGAGCTTGATTGAAACTAAAATAGCAAATGAAGTTGTGCCAATGATGATATTGATAAACCCACCAAATAAAAAACTGATTGAGGATTTTAGCTTGCTAATCGCTGCCAAGCAAAACGAGCTCTTTAAAATTCAAGAAGAAGACAGCTCTGAGAAAGAAATTATTTCTATACTCGAGCTAATACGAGCCTATGATATTAAGTTGGATGAGAGCCAGCTATTAAGGGCCATTGAAACATCGTCTGCTCATATGCTGACACTTGATGATATCCTGCTTTTTTCTGATCAGGAACTGGAGCTCATATTGCAAGACTTTAATAACCCTAGAGATTTGGCAGCGTTAATGCTGCTTGGAAGCCAAGAAGTAAGAACAAAGCTGACATCTCTTTGTACAGAACGTTTAAAAGCACTAATTGCTGAGGAAATAGAAATTATTAATAGTGATAAAGATAACTTAGATAAAACTAAAATTGTGTTGGTGAAAATTATTCAAAGGATTAGAGAGCTGCAAACTATTGGCAAGATACAAACCATTAAGGGGTAATTATGGACTTATCGATTTTTCTAGGGGTTTTTCTGGGGGTGTTTTTAGTCACCTCTGCTATTGGTCTAAACTCTGCGATAGAGCTTTTCTATCACCCTAGAGCTTTGCTTATTGTTGTTGGCGGGGTAGTCGGAGCAAGTTTTATTCAGTTTCCATTTTCTCAAATTAAACACACTTTTTCCTGGCTACAAGTATGTTTTAGCCACACTAAGCAGGATTTTCATAAAGATATAGATCTAATTGTCCAACTATCAAACAAAATAAAAAAAGAAGGCAAATCTTCTGTTATTAAGTATATTGAAAACATTGAAGATGACTTTCTTAAAACAGGCCTTCAACTCTTTATAGATAATATGGAGCTAGAAACTTTAGAAAAGATAATGTATAGCAATATTGAGCATATTAACAACAGACACCAAAAAGGCATCCATTTTTTTGAACAGCTAGCAAAATACGCACCATCCTTTGGGCTTTTAGGAACTGTTATTGGATTAATTAAACTATTGGCTGAGCTTGAAAACCCAGAAGCTGTGGGACCTGGCATGTCAGTAGCGCTTGTAACCACTTTTTACGGAATTGTACTCGCAAATTTGATATTTCTGCCACTTGCGGGCAGGCTTAAAAACTATAGCTATGAAGAGCAAATAAAAAATGAAATGCTACTTGTTGGTGTAATATCTATAGCAAAAGGTGAGCTGAGTTTTGTTACTAAAGAAAAAATGATGATGTATTTATCGAAAAATGAAAGAAATAAAAAATGAAAATAAACTTACTGACAGAACAAAGTAGCAATGCAACTTTCCTTATTTCATGGGCTGATGTTCTATCTCTTTTATTGGTCTTTTTTTCTTATATTATTTCAATATCCACAATGGAAAATGATAAGTTCGCTCTAGCTACAACCTCTTTTAGGGAAGCCTTGACCAGTAATGTTAAAACCTACAAATATTTAAACTCAAACTTAAAAACAATTAACCAAGATGAGTTTAAGATTAAAGTAAACTCAACAAAACAAAAAAATATATTTGATATTTATACATCACCTTATAAAACTAATTTAAATAAAGAGTATGTAATTCCTTATAATTTTAATAAAAAAGATTTAGATATGTTATATAGACATCTTATTCAAGTTGTTAACAATTATAAGTTAAATGATGATATCAGTATTACAAAAGCTCAAAACAGAGTAAACATCAACCTTGGTGATAAGCTGCTATTTAATACAGGGTCCACAGAAATAAAAATGAAAGCCTCTCATATTTTAGGCAAGCTTGCTAAAATAATTAATAGCAAACAAGCCTCTGTAACAATAGAAGGCCACACAGATAATGTCCCTATTAATACCGAACGATTTAAAAGTAACTGGCATCTATCATCCATAAGAGCTGCTCAAGTTTTATATACTTTAGAGAAAAATGGGTTGGATAAAGCAAAAACCGAGATTAAGGCCTATGCTGATACAAACCCTATTGCACCAAATACAAATAGTGCTAATAAAAATAAAAATCGCAGGGTATCTATATCTATTACCCCATACATAGGAGAAAGCTAATGCCAAAAAAATCAAACTTTATAAAAGGTCTATACAAATATCTTTCTGAAGATATGACAAACAAATTTGATGCCAGCATCAAGTTTAGTATGTCTGAAAATAAAAAAGAACTTTTTGGGTCTTGGTTAAAAAAAACAGAAACTCAGCATAGCTTTTTAACTATAAACTTTAATGACCTAAGCTTTATTTTTGCTTTTAATAAAGGTATTTTGAAAACTTTTGGTAATATTGTTTGTGGGATAGCTGAAAATGGGGTTGAAGAGAGAAGTGAGCCTAACATTCTAGATGAGTTCACCGTTGATCTGTTTTCTAAAAGCATTTCTAAATACCTGAAAGAAAATCACTTTTCTTCAATATCTAGTTCTATTGAAAACAACGCAACAAGGTTATTAAGTTTTGCAGATACTGACCCAGTAATAAATTTAAATGCTGCTATAAAAATAGAAGGAGCTATCATAGGTGAAGTTCAAGCATGTGCTGAAATTAAAGTATAGCTATAGAAAGCTAATAATTGCTGTTATATTAACATTTCTTATGCCAAATGTTGTTTGGGGGTTTGTTCATATACCTTATAGGCATATGTCTAATGGTAGCTTAATTTTTAATATGAAATATCGACAAGAACTTGAGGCAGATAGTTCTTTAGGTAAAAAACAGTTTGGTAGCTATGGGGCTAATTTCTGTTTTAAGAACCTCGCTTATGGCATTACCGGCATCACTATTAAAACCCGCCAAAAAACCTCATGGGCGGTTGGTCACAACCTATTTTGGGAACCTTTTAATATCAATGTTCCTTTTTTAAACACAAAACATAGTGTCCAATGCGGCAAAATGAACCTTGGCATAGCACACGGGCTTCCTGTATTTGCATATTTTAATGAATCTAACCGCGACACATTAAAAGGAGTATTCGTTACTTATAGAGCACAATTAATTTCTGAAAGAAATATTTTTGGTTATTTTTCTTATGCTAGTTCTTTATATGATAAAGGGTCTTTTAAGCCTTATTTTGGTGTTGCAGTTGAAGAAAGTGGCCATGAAATATATTTTGAAACAGATACGCTTTCATATTATGTGGGAATCAAGGCTAATATTCTGACTAATGGCCATTTTGAACTTTATTACACACCAATGGTAAAAGCTTCTTTAAATGGCCAAACAGTTGGCGCAAACGCTTTTTATACTGAAAATATTTTTACAAGAATTGAAGAGACAACCCCTATGAAGTATCGATTAAGCCTGGAAACTGCTATGCTGATGGAAGATGGCTTGATAGCATTTAATCATGGTAAATTTGAAGAAGCTTTGGCAATTTATTTAAAAATTTTAGATAGAAGAACAGATCTGCCAATAGTATATGTTCGTTTGGGCTCTATTTACTATCAACTAGAAAACTTCCCCAAAGCCCGACATATGTGGTTGAAAGCGAAAAAGCTAGACCCATACAATAAAGAAATAACTGTTTTACTTGAAGATATGGACCAATAGTAAAACCAACGCTCTTACTTTCTTAATTTTTTATCTATAATAGTAAATAGCCTTTTTGGACTATTTTATGGAGTTGTACCATTAAAGACAAAGTGAATTATTTGAATAAGCCCTACCCTATACACCTGGATAATAGTGCTATGAACTATGACTGGGGTGAGTCTGGTAATGGCGCCTTTATACCAAACCTGCTTGGGGTTGAAGCTGAAGAAAAAAAATGGGCAGAGCTTTGGGTTGGAGCACATAAAAAAGCGCCATCAAAAGTTTGTGGTCTACCATTATGTGAGCTTTACCCAAATATTGAAGGTCTTTTTAAAATCTTAGCCGCGTGGGATATGCTTTCTATACAAGTCCACCCCAATAAAAATCAGGCTTTATCTGGTTTTGAAAGAGAAGAAAAAGCAAATATTGAGCTATCAAAAAGAAGCTATAAAGACCCAAACCCAAAACCTGAGTTCACAATACCCATAACCCATTTTTGGGCTTTGAGTGGGTTTTTGCTAAAACAAAAGTTTATTGAGAGCTTTGGTGCTGTGCCAGAACTACAAAAAGAGTTTGAAACTGAAATTAATAATCTAGAAAAAGCTAATACAAAAAATGAAGTTTTTATTGCTAAAAAAACTATTTATGAGAAGGTAATGAGGCTTGACCAAAAAAATATTAATAGATTATTAGAGCCAATAATTAAAAAGATAACCAAGCAAAATGAACAAATCCCTTTTAAAGAGCCGCAGATAGAATATTGGGTTTTGAGGGCTAATAAAAAATACAATGTTAATAATAACTATGATGTTGGTTTGTTTTCATTTTATATGTTACAGCTTGTACACCTCACACCAATAAGTATCAAAAATAATTATACCAAGATAGTGGGCCAAGCTTTACACCTTGAACCAGGAAATGGGCTATTTACGCCAGCAGGTGTACCTCACTCATATTTGAGCGGGGTTTGTGCAGAACATATGATTAATTCGGATAATGTGGTGAGGGCTGGGTTAACGCCAAAGCATAAAGATATTGATGAGCTGTTAAAGTTGGTTGATTACTCTGAGACAGGTGTATTAGAAATGGTGCCAGAAGTTACTAGAAGTCCAGCAGACATTGAGTATTGCTACTCTTATGAAGGTATCCCCTTAAAAACAATTTTTGTTAACCAGCTTATTGATTATAAAAAAGAATATACAGCCTCAAAAGATAAACCTTGTTTTATCTTGGTTACAAGAGGCAAACTTGAGGTGATTTGGAAGGATAAAGCTTATAGCTTTTCTAAGGGGGAGTGTGTTCTTATTCCGCCAGATGTGGATACATGTTTTTTTATTAATACCAAAGATAATAGTTCTTATTTTTATATTTCTGAAAATTAGCTAAGCACTCCATGATGTGATTTTTGGGTGTTTTGTTGAAATCAAGCTTTCTAGCTGTTTTACCTGACACTCGGGTGTAAAAGAAGATCTATTTCCAAAAGCACTAAATGTATGCAGTTTTTTTAATACCGGCAAAGCCTCCTTAACAACTCTTTCCAACCCCAAAGTCTCCAATTTACAATTTGAAATAAGTAAGCTTTCAAGATTTAGAAACCCTTTCATGGTTTCTATAAAGTCTGTTATTTCATATATAGGCACACCCCTTAAGTTTACTATTTTTACCTGGCTTTTAAAATCTGGGTTTCTTGTATTATACGTTCTTACTAAAGCCATAAATGTACAAAACCTCTTATCTCCAGAGTCTGACCAGTCTTTTTCGAACTCGACACCCAGATCAACCTCTCTCGAAAGTGGCTCCCTAGCAGCGCCTGCCCCGGCTAAAGGCCGACATCTCGATCCAAAACAACCACAAAATATACTATTCAACATATATATCACCTTTCACAAAGACTTAATCATTATTTCCTAATTTGATTTAAATACAGTATATGTCATATTTTTTCAAAAAAGGTTCATATATTAAACCAAAAAACCGTATTAAACCACTAAATATAAAAACTTTTTACATATATATAACGCTACAATATTTTGGTTCTACAGGATATGGCTTATCAAGTAAAAGTTACTGTATAATGTGTTCTAATCAAGATTTTGAGGAGTGAAAATGGATAACACAGAAAATACACCATCACATTTTATAAAAAATATAATTGATTCTGATTTAGAATCTAAAAAACACGATAATATTATTACTAGGTTCCCACCTGAACCAAATGGATATTTGCATATTGGGCATGCTAAATCTATATGCTTAAATTTTGGAATGGCTAAAGAATATGGCGGTAGCTGCCACTTGCGCTTTGATGACACTAACCCACTGAAAGAAACTCCAGAATATGTAAATTCCATAAAAGAAGATGTTAAGTGGTTGGGCTTTGATTGGGGTGAGCATTTGTATTTTGCTTCTGATTATTTTGATGAAATGTATAAATATGCCGTTGAGCTTATTAATAAAGGTAAGGCTTATGTTTGTAGCTTAAATGCGGATGAGATCAGGAAAAATCGAGGAACATTAACAGAGCCAGGAAAAGATAGCCCTTATAGAGATAGATCTGTTGAAGAAAACCTAGCACTATTTGAAAAGATGCGAACTGGAGACTGTGATGAAGGGGCGTTTGTTTTGCGAGCTAAAATAGATATGGCATCACCAAACATCAATATGCGTGACCCTATAATTTATCGAGTTTTAAAAGAAGCTCATCATCACACTGGTGATAAATGGAATATTTATCCTATGTATGACTATGCACACTGCCTTGAAGATATGATTGAGAATATCACCCATTCTTTATGTACACTAGAATTTGAAGATCATCGGCCACTTTATGATTGGGTTTTGGATCAGTTGAATACACCTTGCCATCCACAACAAATTGAGTTTGCTAGATTGAACTTAACCTATACTGTGCTTAGCAAAAGAAAGCTAATTGAGCTTGTTGAAGGTGGCCATGTTTCTGGATGGGATGACCCTAGAATGCCTACAATAGCAGGGCTTAGAAGACGTGGCTATACGCCATCAATTATTCAAAATTTCTGCGATAAGATAGGCATCTCCAAAGCTAATAGCACTGTAGATATGGATTTCTTGAATTTTTGTACTAGAGAAGAATTTAACAAAACTGCAAATAGAGTAATGGCTGTCTTAGACCCTGTAAAAGTTGTACTAACAAACTACCCAGAAGATCAAGAAGAGCTTTTGGATGCTAAAAACAATCCTGAAGATGAAAGTGCTGGAATTAGACAGGTTCCCTTTTCTAGAGAGCTTTATATTGAAAGAGAGGATTTTAGGGAAGAAGCTCATAAGAAATTTTTTAGGTTAGCACCTGGCAAAGAAGTACGGTTTCAGCATGCTTACTATATTAAGCTGGAAGAAATAATAAAAGATGAAAATGGAAACGTAATTGAGTTACATTGTACTTATGACCCAGCTACTAAAGGTGGCTGGTCTGAAGACGGTAGAAAAGTAAAAGGCACCTTGCATTGGGTATCGGCAAAACATGCTGTGGACGCAGAGGTTCGACTTTATGATCATTTGTTCTGCAAAGCAAATCCATACTCTTGTAAAGAAGGGCAAACTTATCTTGATAACCTAAACCCTAGTTCGCTTACAACAATAACAGCAAAAGTTGAGCCTGGCCTAGCTGAGGTTAACCCTAGTGATAGGTTCCAGTTTTTGAGGAAAGGGTATTTCTGTGCTGATGCTAAAAAGTTTAACCGTCAAAAACCTGTATTCAACAGAATAGTTCCGCTTAGAGATACTTGGGCAAAGATCGAAAATAAAGCTAGCTAACCCTTTTTAAGAAAGCAGATAGTTTCTACGTGCATGGTGTGTGGGAACATATCTAGCGGCTGGGTTTCTACTAGCTTGTAACCATCGTTTATTAAAACTTCTAAATCTCTGGCTAATGTTTCTGGATTGCATGACACATATATTATCTTTTTTGGAGCCGCTGTTATAACCGCTCCCAAAAATTTAAGGTCACAACCTTTTCTTGGTGGGTCCATAATCACTATATCTGGTTTAGCTTTTTTTGCCAGGTCAGGGAAAAGATCTTCTGCCAAACCTGCGATAAACTCTATATTTGTTGTTTTATTAGCTTTAGCGTTACGCTTAGCATAAACTATGGCCTCTGGGTTAACTTCTACGCCTATTACTTTATTTACCTTGGGTGCAATGAGTAACGAGAATAAGCCAATACCACAATAAGCATCCCAAACAACTTCATCACCCTTTATGTCTAAATAGCCTTGCGCAAACTCTGCAAGCTTAGTTGTTTGGGTTGGGTTTACCTGAAAAAAAGAATTGGGTGTAATTTGAAAATTTGTACCTGCCAAAGTTTCTTCAATAGACTCTTTGCCCCATAAGGTTATTGTTCTTGCCCCTAAAACAGTATCCCCTGGGTCGGTGTTGATATTTATCGATAAACTAACACAGCCAGAAACTTCTTTTACTTTTCTTTTTAGGTTTGCCCATTTTGGAAGCTCTTTTCCGTTTATAACAATAGTAAGCATTGATTGTCCCGTAGAAAAGGCTGTTTTGATTAAAACATGTCGCACCAGGCCTCGCCTTGTTTTTTCGTCATATATACTTGGCCGAACCTCTGCTAAATAGTCTCTGAAAATCTTTAATAGCTCTGTCGCTTTGGGGTGCTGAACAAGGCAAGCGGTGGTATCAACAATGTTATGTGTACCAATTGTGAATAGGCCTACCAAAACATTTCTGCCACTTTGGCCAACTGCAAACTGGGCTTTGTTTCTATAGTTAAAAATATTTTCTGAAGGTATTATTGGTTTTATTTTTTTTGTTTTTAGCTTCTTAATAGCACTAAAAGCTTCCTTTATTTTTGCTTCTTTTATTTTGAGTTGTTCTTGATAGTCTATATGTAGCATCTGACACCCACCACATCGACCTGAGTATTCACACTTAGAATCTACTCTAACAGGCGCTTTTTTTATGATTGAAAGACATTTGCCGACTGCAAAGCTATTTTCTATTTTAATTATTTTAAGCTCTATTTCTTCGCCTGGCAGCGTGCCTCTAACCATTATTGGCAGATCATCGATATAGCCTATGCCTTCGCCTTTTTTGCCTAGCTTTTCTATTGTTATTTGATAGGTACTATTTCTTACTAAATCTGCTTTGTTTTTCATGTATTAATTATTAACCTTTTTTCTGTTTTTTTTACGGGCTGGCATTATACATCTTTTTAGGGATTATTATAATCAATAGATATGCTTATATTTTTGTTAATTATTTATATATTATTAACTACCTCTTCTCAACAACCTTCAATTCTTTACTACGATCTTTTGAGAGGTCTGTTTCAGCAAATTCTTTGGCGTCTTTTGGTAGTAATAAAGAATAGCGATTGAGTATATCAACTTCGCAATTAACCTTTTTAACTTTTAAGCTAAGCACATGTCCGCCCTTGTTTTTGTCATCACTTATAAAGTGTAAATGGTAACCAGGGACATTAATTCCTTTTACATAGACAGGGCACCTAAAACCCACTATTGTTCCGGAAATATTTTTCATATTAAACTCTGGTTGGTTTTTAGTGACTTCTTTGAGTGGTGGGTATGGTTTTTTTTGGGCAGGTACACTTCTGCTTCTTATTGATTCAAATTGGCCTGTGATCTTAATTGCGTAAAATAGGTTCTGGTTTGGGAAAGTTTTGTCTAGCACCGCCTCAACATCTTCAAAGCTTGAGCCAGGCTCAATTATGGCTGTGTTGTCTGCTTTAAACTGGCAAACTGTAGCAAAAGGAGTCTTGATTGATAGTGCTGGTTTATAGATATTCCCATCTGATTTTATTTGGTAAAGGTTATTATCCAAAACAATCATTTCACCATCAAGGTGGTTGAACGTGCCAATCCCAAAACTCCCTTGCTTAAGCAACTGACGACAAGACATCTCTCCGTCATATACACCGGCCAGCAGCGCATCTATTGTTGAGGTTTGAAATGCTGTATCTTTTTGTGATGTTATGCAGCCAGAAATTAGCAGGCACAGGGTTAAGGCAATATAGCGTAGTTTTTTCATGTCTAGACTCCTATTAATTTTCACTACTGTCCGGTAAAAAATCAGCATAAAGAAAGCTGCAAAAAATCGTTAGATTCTGGGACTTTATCGGGGCGAAGCCCTAATAAATCAATAAGATGTTGCCTAAAAAACAAAGTTTCGT
>Ga0233447_1001664_pt1 | contig 17722 bp, 13 predicted proteins | sample SI_124_October20_3_FD_183014 | JGI IMG/M metagenome (GOLD analysis project Ga0233447, IMG submission 183014) | Seawater microbial communities from Saanich Inlet, British Columbia, Canada - SI_124_October2016_135_MG | ecosystem: Environmental > Aquatic > Marine > Inlet | place: Canada: British...
CTCGCTATTATAATGATAGTTTTTTATACTTTTTTTAAATTTAGATTGTTTATGAAAAAGTATAATATAGCATATCTTCCTGTTATTTAAAGAGATAGATTAATTGGGACAAGCCCTAATTAAGTCGTATAAAGTTAAGGTTCCTACTTGATTGTTAAAAACCTCAAAATAAGCTGGTGTCGCGTTTTTTATATAGAAAAATAATGTATTATTTACTGGGCCAGCGTCATAAAAAGAAGCCAAGTATGCTGTTTTAGCAATAGGATCCTGAAGTTCAGTCCACAAAGGAATTAGATGATTATGAATTCTCATGCTTGTTGATGGTCCAAAACAATATTGTGTAACAGCCGGTATCTCACTCTTTCTCCCTGCGCTATTATTAACTACCAAAAATGCTCCATCTTCAGCCAAAAGCGTTAACGAGCCAATAAACATCATTCCAATTAAAACCAACAATGATTTTTTCATACTCTTCCCTTTCTTTTTGTTCGTTGTTAAATTCTAAACTCTTACTAAAAAACATAAGAGAATTAGGATACCATAGAAGTGAGTGTACGATATTTTTCCTATATTGTCAACTCTTTTTTTGAAAAAATATTACTAGATTTATTTGTGTTTAAGTATACCTCAAGAGGTAATAAATGATCGCTTCGGGCTACGCTCTACGAGCTACGACCCTGACACAGTCACCTTGCCGCATTGTGGCCCTAAAACGCAAGCTTTAAAAGTATCAATTATAACCACGTCGCGTATATTTATATGAAAGCATCTTCATGACTGATGATTACGATCGTTTGATCATCGGCCTGCTCTTGTTCAGGGGAAAACTTTTCAACGGCCCTAAGTATTTTATCTGTACATTTACGTGGTGAATTTTTTCTTTTGCATGATTCGAGAAACATTTTACTTAGTCTTTCCAATCCGAACTCTTCTTCTGCGTTGTTGGTTGTTTCTGTTATTCCGTCTGTGTACAGCAATATCGAAAAATTTGATCTGAATGAAAATAATAGCGTGTCGAAATTACCAGTAAATTCATTTGGAAGAAGTCCAAGTGCTGCTCCGTCAGGAGAAATTTGTCTTATTCGATTTTTACTTGAATATAGGAGTAGACCTGTGTGTCCAGCTCTGGCAAACTCAACAGTTTCTTCTTTTTTATCAAGTAAACAGCATGACAGAGAGACAAAACGTTCTTCATTGGTGTCTCTATAAAGATTTGTATTTAATTCGCCAAAGAGGTCGGCCAGATTTGTAAAACGCTCTATGTTAGCGCGGATAAAACTTCTGGTCATTGCCATAACCATACATGCAGGAACACCTTTTCCGCTTGCGTCTCCAATAACAACGAGCAAACGATCATTATCAATTTCCACAAAATCATAAAAATCACCATTAACTTCTTTTGCAGAACGTGTAAAAGCATTAATCACAAAGGGATTCCATTCAGGAAATTCTTTAGGAAGGAGAGAAGCTTGTAGTAGTCGTGTAAACTCAAGCTCCTGAGAGAGGCGCTGTTGTATAGTTAAATTTGAGTAAACTTTTAATATATTGTGTATCAGTACAACTAGTTTTGTCATAGATTTAAGAGAGTCGAATTGGGTATTTGTAAATGGCTTATTGTTTTTATTATTAATAGCACAAATAACGCCGGTAACACTATTTTCCATTATCATTGGGTTAGCCATTAGGGTGTAAATAGGAATAATTTTGTTTGCCTCTGTGAGTCGTTTGTCTTCAAAAGTATCTTGTACTAATAGCCCCTTTTTGTTTTGCGCGGTTTCCCCTATTACTCCTTCACCGAGCTTTATTTTTTCATATTTTAAAGAATCAGATGCATAGCGCGGTTTACTTAAAACAAATTTTTTCGAGCGCTGAAGAGGAGGAAATGCTTCTGTATATCCCACTGGAAGCAGATAGTTGTCATTTTGCAGCTCATATATGCAGACACCCTTAGCTTCTGTAATATTAGCTATTTGATGTGCTATTAACGAATATACTTCATCAAACTTAGCAGTATTACTAAGTGTGTCCGAAAAAAACTTCATAAAACTGCTAAGTTGTTCATTTTTTTGTTGTTCTTTTTTCAGCGATTGTATTATAGCATAACGTTTTTTGGTACAAATAATGAAAAAAACGAGGGTAGCAAAGAATAGCAGCATAAATATTAAGTTGCTATATTCAGTAATTGTCATTAGCGGAAGCATAAAAAGTGACCTAATTATTTATTGTTTTTTTAAATACAGTTAAAGCTAACTAGATTCTTTGGCGGAAGTCCTTCCGCACAAATAAATCTATTAACTTTTATCAATTTTTCAAATTGATAAAAAAGATGAAGTACATTTAAAAGTAATAATCAGTTCTTATTATTAATACAGATTAGCCATTTTTTCCTTTTATGCCAAGAGATTCCTGAAAGCCGATAAGTTCTGCAATTATATGAACCAGTGACTTTGACATATGAGTATTGAACTGATCGCATATAACAAGTCATTTTTTGTTTCAATTCCTGTTGTACTTGTAGAAACAATGGAACTGGAAAAAGAAGAAGAACTCGAATGGATACTGGAAGATAATACTCATCTGCTTTTACGGAGATATAAAAAGAAAAAGATAAGAAAAATTGTGGAGTAATCATATTTTCATTATTTTACTATTTGTGAAAATAGTCAAATCGGTATAGATTTGATCGTGCGGAAGGACTTCCGCCGAGCAAATATAGTCAGAACAGGAAAAGTCGATATCGTCTTGTGTACAACATAAATTAGAGCTTTTCAGTATCGACTAACTATCTTCTATATACAAATGTGTACTATTAAAATTAAACCTTTTTTCATACAGTCGGTCGCGTTATTATTAAATTTATGTTTTTATAGTATTTTATACCGTAAACGGCCGAGTATTATCGCTTCGGGCTACGCTCTACGAGCTATATGCACCTGACATAGTGGCGTTGCCGCATTTAAGGCTAAAATTACAGGCTAAAAGTTAAGATCTCGGCCGATGAAAGTACAATAGTGATGATGACAGAGTATTAAATTATGAGCCCTTTAAATTTATCATTTCTGAAGATCTGTGGAATAACCAGGAAAGAGGATGCAGCTTTTGCATGTAATCTTGGTGTCTCTGCCATTGGGTTTGTTGCTTTTTCAAAAAGTAATCGATTCTTATCCAGTGTCGATGTTCATAAAATTATTTCTCAGGTTATAAAAAAATATCCCAAAACTAAGAGGGTGGGGGTTTTTGTAAATGAAGACTTTAGTACAATAATAGCTTATCTTAAATCCGGCATAAATGTTGTTCAGCTTCACGGAGATGAAACTGTAGATTATGTTTGTAAACTTAGAAAAGTTATTTTGATGGAACACTTCGATGCTGAGATATGGCAGGCAATCAGGTTAAGAACAACAAAAGATGTTATTTTATCAAAAAAATATTCGGTTGATAAATACCTTGTTGATTCATTCGTAAAAGGTAAAGCTGGCGGAACAGGAATTAGATGTGACTGGGATTTAGCTGAATTTGCTGTTAATGCACTGTCCAAACCAGTAATATTAGCGGGAGGTTTAACATCAAAAAACATATGCAAAGCAGTTAGAAAAGTTCATCCATTTGGCATTGATATTAGCCCCGGCGTCGAATCTTCACCTGGTGTTAAAGACCATAATTTGTTAAGGGAGTTAATTAGTATTTGCAAAACAAACTGGTCGGGGTGAGAGGATTTGAACCTCCGACCTTCGCGTCCCGAACGCGACGCTCTAAACCAGGCTGAGCCACACCCCGACGTTCAGTGATAATATCTACTTATAAATAAAAACTTGTGAAGATAAGTCTTCTTCAGAAAAGCTGACAGCTGATTTATAAGAAAAACAGTAAGCATAAATGCTTTTTTATCTATAAACTTTGCGTGTGTGATTTAACCTCAAAAAAGAAAAGTATTTAACAGCTCTATTTCTCATTTAATGAAATAACGACAGATTTTAACCTGTCAGAACCATTTACTGTATTACTTTCTGTTTTAATTTCACTATCGTCTTTTAAGGCCATATGAACAAGACGACGGTCGTGTGAATTCATTGGAGGTAGAGTAACAGATTCCCCCCAGCGTTTTACCTCTTTTGCAGCATCTAGTGTCTGAAGTGTTATATTCTCTGAATCTTCATCGGATTTAAAGCTTTTACTTGGCTGCCTTCCTCTTTCTGGGAACTTACTTTTTTCTCTAAAACCGTTCTTTTTGAAAGGACGGTCACTACTTCCTCTTGAATATCCATCAACATTAATTGATATCCATGGACATTCGATATCGTTTTTTGTAGACATTCTATTCAGTAGCAATTCCAAGCTTTGCAAGGACTGTCCATTTTTTCCAATTATCCTTCCTGCATCGTCTGAGGTTGTAAGTAGTACAATTCTCCCATTTTTTTCTTCCCCTTTAACAGTGGCGTCAAGATTGAGGTAGTCAAGCATTGTTGCTAGGGTTGTTGATGCTCTGTTTAAGCGTTCAGTGTTTTCATTCATTAAATTACATCTCCTTTGAAACTTAAATAATCGTATACCTCAAGAGGTAGTAAATAACCACTTCAGGCTATGGCCTTGGCACAATCACTTTGCTGCACTTTGAGTTTAAGACACAGGCTTCAAAAGCGTCAATTATGGCCACGTTGAGTATATTTAAGTTTTTTGTGTTTCTAAGTGGTTGCGATTTTAAGGTTTTCTTTTTTCCCTGAATATTTGTTCATTAAAAGTTGAGCGATACTGATTAGCTGACTCACTGTCCAGTATAATGTTAAGCCTGATGGCATGCTATAAAGAAAGAAGAGCATAACAACGGGCATAAGCATCATCATTTTAGCTTGAGCAGGATCAGTTGCTGTAGGTGTAAGTTTCTGCTGTAATACCATGGTTAATGCCATCGCGATTGCTAGAGGATTAATAGGTAGTCCAAAGATATGACCTACGGTATCCGGCATCGTTAGGTTGTTGATCCATAAGAAAGAAGCTTGACGAAGCTCAATTGCACCATCAAGTGTCCAGTACAGGGCAAAAAACACTGGTATTTGAACTAGGATAGGGAGACAGCCACCGAGAGGGTTAACCTTCTCCTTTTTGTACAACTCCATCGTTTTAGCATTAAGCTTTTGTTTGTCGTCCTTATACTTTTCACGGAGTTCCTTTACAAGTGGTTGAATCTTCTGCATTCTTTTCATTGACACATTAGATTTATGCGTAATAGGCCAGAAGACTAGTTTAACAATAACAGTTAACAGAATAATAGCCCAGCCGTAACTTCCAACTATGCCCTTAAGAAATATTAGACCATAAAGAAGCCATAGAGAAATGGTTTCTAAAAAAGCGAATGCAAGGTGCATAATTCCGGTTGCTTCTGGAGAGAAGGCTTTTAACAACATAACATTTTTGGGTCCTGAGTAATATTCAAAGTCCCAGGTTTGTTTACTGTTAGGCTGTATCTCGACACTTCCTATTCTTCCTGCAGCACATATTACTGCATATTCAGCAACTTTCCCATTTTCATCCAGTGTCTTTTGCATATATCTGTGGTTAATATTACCCGCACTAAATACAGCATTGTCATCGGTAGGTTTTAGAAGACAGGCAAAATATTTATTAGAAACAGCTAACCATTTTATAGGCTCATACTGAATCATGTCATTGTTTAGCTGCTTATCTGTAGATTTAATCGAGACAATACTATTATTACTTGCCAATAAAACATCTATTCTGTGAGACTCGCTCCTTGCGAGATTTCCAGCTAGATATTGAATAGGTGGAATCCCTCCGGCCCATACATTTAATTCTTGAAATTTCAAGCTTTTACTGTTTGGGTTACTTAAAGAAACAGTATAATTGATAACATAAGATTTATTTAGTGACCACGTTTGAGTTAAATAAAAATCTGTACCATCAGCTTTACTGAATTCTCTTTTGACTGTTACAGAGCGTTTTTCCTTGTCAATAATCGGTTTAAAGACATTTAATAATTTCCATTGATTATTTCTTTCAGAGACAGAAAGGGCTCCAGGAATTATATTTTGATCAAGAATGACATTTTTAGTTTTAGCTGAATTTTTAAAGTCCTTTAAGATGACGGAACTAATGTCACCTTCAACGGGATTTACAGTTATTTCGTACAATGATTCTGGGGATGAAAGCTTGATTTCTGAAAATTTGTTATTCCAATCGGCTGTTTTCGGTAATTTGAGATTGTTATCAGTGTTTGTTTGTACGGCTTGAGGCTTTGTTATGAGGGATTTTGTTTTAGAAACAGCTTTAGCCATTGTTGTTTCTTTGTCAAGTTCGGTTTCATCGCTATTCTTAGAAACTTGGCTCTTTAAGGCAGGTTCAGGAGCTGGCAACCAGTTTAGTCCACGTGGACCGAAGATGTAATTCCATGATAATAATAATGTTGCACAAACGATAACAACTATAACAGTTGTACTATCTAACTTCTTTTTAGACATTAATTTAATTCCAGTATTTTTTTAGATTAACCTTAAAGCTTAACTTTTCCGGTACAGGGTCAAGGCCTCCCCTGCATAATGGTTGACAGCGAAGTATTCGGTATATTCCTAGCGTTGTTCCCCAAAAAGCTCCATGTTTGTTTATTGCTTCGGCTGTGTATTCAGAACATGATGGGACAAAACGGCAGCATCTCAACCAGGGAGTTAAAAACTGATATATACGTATCAGTATTATCAAAAATGTAGAAATTATTCCGAATCTTCTTTTTTTATAGGTTCTATCCATATACCGGCTTTTATTAATAATTTTATCATCTCAGTCTGTACATCCTGAAGATGTTTGTTCATAATTCTTTTCCTAGGGATAAAAATAATATGTCCAGCAGCAATTTGGGCTTTTATTAAACGGAAAGACTCCTTAATGAGACGTCTTGCGCGGTTTCTAAGTACAGCCTTTTTGCTAAATTTATGTCCGCATATTATTCCAATCCTAAGCTTACTATCGGAAGCTTTAGCATACACCAATAAAAAATATTTGCCAACATATTTAGTCCCATTTTTTCTAACGAAATTGAATTCTGATTTTAGTCGCAGCATTTCGCTTGACGTGAATGTCGCTTTTCCGTATTGCAAAACGGTTTTTTGCTTATTTTGGCGAGAATTTTCTATCATTAAGTTTGCTATTATGTCCTAAAGTATACCTCAAAAGGTTATAAATAATCGCTTCGGGCTACGCTCTACTAATTATGCATCTAGCATAGTCACTTTGCCGTATTTTAGGCCTAAAACGCAAGCTTTAAAAGTGCCAATCATGACTACGTCGAGTATATAATAGGATTTCAAAAATGACATCTGACCCTTTTCAGTTTGCCGCAATATTTATCTTTTGAAAAAATTATGCAGAAATACTTTTGCGTCCTTTTGCTCGGCGTCTTTTTATTATATTCCTTCCACTAGTAGTTGCCATTCTGGCCCTAAAACCCATTTTCCTTTTTCTTTTTAAATTTGATGGTTGATAAGTTCTTTTCATGTTCCATAATTCCTTAAAAAGTTACTATTAAAGCTGAAATGCTATAATTTTATATAAATCCTCATTCAAAAGAGCACTTAAGGTAATATCTCTTGCCTTTAAATCAAGTCTTTTTACTTTTTTGCTTGATTTAATTTTTGCTCTAGCGAATAAAAAGAGCTGTCTACATGTTTTTACAATAGTGGCGGCAATAATGAACCTATACTAAAACTTGCCTTGGCCTGTTTGCCTACAACATTATAGACTATGAATAGGCTTCTACTTGAGGTGAATGAGGCATTTAAACTCATTATTTTGTCTTTTATTCTCAAAATAGGGTTGCGAATAACAAAGTTATTACGTAAAATGAAAGTACAGGTAAGCCTATTCTTAGTCACAAAGGCATTGTATTCAAAAAGGGTATCAGACGAGGCAGACAGACTGACTAAGTAAAACCATAAACTAATATCAAAACTTGACAACACAAAAGGCTTAAGACTGCAGGAAAGGGGGAAAAGGGAGAAAAAGCATAAAAAAATAAGAAAAGTGTAGGCAGAAGTGCCTAGACTCGGATTTTGTTAAACAAGAAAAGAAAGGAATAAAACTAATGTTCAAGGACACAAGCATAATTATTTTAGTACTTGCACTATTCGGGTTTGCCCATTACGCAAGAGCAGGTGCAGGTTTAGTACTAGATGTTGCTAACGACAATGACGCAGCAGATAGCCTGTATGATGATATGTATGTACAGGTAAGTATTGTGAAGCCTGAAGGAGAAAGACATGATAAATTAGACTGGACACCCATACATCATTCTGGTCATATAGATCTTATTAGAACTGGTCATCCTAAAGGGGATGGGGCTATCATAAAAGTAAAGCCAGGAGATAAAGCGAGGATTATGACCTCTGACATGGATGAAGATGCTTTTGTGATAGTAGAAACAGAGAGCTTTTCCAGTGATGAAACGGAGGACCATCCAATATTGCTGAGTAATAGAAAATCACTACAAATCCCACGGAGAGCCAAGAAGGTGAAAGCAGTAGTGCGTGCAGAAGAAAACAATATTACCATGGGGGGCCCGGAGGCGATTCATGATGTTCGAGAACAAAAGTCGATGGCTAAAGAAAAAGCGAAACCTTGTGAAGAAGAGGGGAAAAAAACAATTAAAGCCAAATATGACGATTACCATGATACGATACTAGAACGACTTGATACAGCACGAGATGAGGTAGATGGTTCAGCACCAGTACCAGCACCTGCTGACCTTGAAGAAGATGGTAAGGCGCCAGCGGCAGAATAAGACAAAAGGTATGAATAAAAAATGATAGAAATGTTGAGTATGTTCAACATTAACCACACCCCATTTTATTATTAATAAGATGGGGTAATTTTTTATAGAATATGATGGAGTATCCCAGTATAATCTAAACCTATATTCAATCCAGTTTAATTTTCTGAGTTTAAAATTAAGTAACATCTTGTTTTTTGTTTTATAATCTCTATTGTTTTTTGTATTGTTAAAATAATAGGGATATTTTTATTTAATACCTAAATCTTGTATTAAGCTAACCCACAGTAATCTTTACAAATCTTTTTTTGGGGATTAGAATGCACTGAAAAAGGTTTATAGATAAAAAGTACTTACGCTTATATAAAAGTCTTAAATAAAGCAAAGGTATTCAGTGGAAACAGACGAATCGACTCAAAACTTAGAATCAACTATTAATGCTGTTACACTAAAGCCGCTTCACTGGAGAATTTGGATACTTTCTTCAATGGGAATATTTATTGAGGGATTCAACCTTTTTGCGATTGCCGTAGCACTTCCTTTGATTATTCACCAATATAAACCAACTCCTTTGTTGGAAGGATTTATTGCTGCAAGTGTTATTGTTGGAACAGTTTTTGGTGCTGCAGTTATGGGACGTTTAGCCGATATTTGGGGGCGGAGGCGTTTTTATATTTCAAATGCGTTAATCGTAACAGTATTTAGTCTTCTTGCGGGTTTATCAACTGATTTATATGCTTTAATTGTTTTTCAATTTTTTTTAGGGGTTGGTATCGGTGCTGATTATCCTATATGTGCTTCATATGTTTCAGAGTTTATGCCTTCAAGAATTAGGGGAAGAATGTTGATTGGGGCGTTTAGTTTTCAGGCTGTTGGTATGTTTTCAGCTGCTTTCGTTGGATTTATTGTATTGAATATTTATCCTAACGTTAATGCTTGGCCTTGGATGATGGCTCTTGGATCTGTTCCAGCTGGAGTAATATTTATTTTAAGAATGACGGTACCCGAAAGCCCAAGATGGTGCATTGAAAACGGTCGGAAAGATAATGCCATCCATACCATTTCTCAATTAAGCCGTAAATCAAAAAAAGCAATTATTAAAATTGTCAATAAAGAAGAGAAAAAACTTAAAAAACTACGGAAAAATTTACTACCTTTTTCGTCTTTATTTAAAGGAGAATTCCTTAGGCGGACAATTTTATCATCTGTGCCATGGTTTTTAATGGATATTGCAACTTATGGCGTTGGAATATTTACTCCAACAATTATTACTAGCGTTATTTCAGGAAAAGGGAATTCGTTTATTGCTGAGGATATATTGTCCATAGAAGGTGCTGCAATTATTGATATGTTTCTATTTACTGGACTTCTTATCAATATTTTACTTGTAGAAAAACTTGGTAGAATAAAGTTGCAGTTGCTTGGATTTATAGGGATGACCATAGGGCTTTTAACACTAGCTGCTGCGACATGCTTACCTAAAACTGGATACAGTTATATGTACCTATTGTTGATAGGCTTTATTATTTACAATTTTTTGATGAACATGGGACCTAATGCAACTACATTTATATTGCCTGCAGAACTTTTCCCAACTAAATTACGAGCTACAGCACATGGTTTTTCTGCCGCTTTTGCTAAAGTGGGCGCAGTATGCGGAATTTTATTTCTTCCTTTAGTTATGAATAAAGTTGGATTATTTATTACAATGGTACTAATGAGTGCTATTGCTTTTCTAGGATTTGTTTTAACCTTTGTTTTTAAAGTGGAGACAAAAGGCAAATCACTCGAAGAGCTTTCCCATCTTGAAGCTGGGAGAACGATGGAACATTATAGGCCCAAATCATAAAACTTAAATTTTAAGATCTTTAAATACGCTTGGCGTATAATCTTCTGGCGGAATATATCCGAGTAGTTCAATACATGTCGCGGCTATTGAGCTGATACCGAGCCCTGGAGTTAGCACAGTGCTGTAATCACCTTTGTACACAGGATCATAAATAATGCACGGAACAGGGTTCAACGAGTGACTTGTTTTAGCTTCTAGGTGTCCATTTTCATCTTTACAGACTTCACCTGTCTTTTTATTATGCTGATACATATCATCACAGTTTCCGTGATCTGCAGTAATAATCATAACACCACCAGCTTTTTCGACAGCTTTTGCTAGTCGGCTAACGCACATATCAACTGTTTCAATCGCAATTATTGTTGACTGATAAATTCCGGTATGTCCAACCATGTCACCATTTGGATAATTCAATCTGATAAAATCATATTTATTGGCTTCAATTGCTTCAATAATTTTATCGGTAATTTCAGCTCCTTTCATCCATGGTCGTTGTTCAAACGGGATGATATCGGAAGGAATTTCTATATATGTCTCTTTGTCTTCATCAAATTTCCCCGTTTTATTACCATTAAAAAAATAGGTAACATGTCCATATTTCTGGGTTTCACTGATTGCCATCAGGTTTAAACCTGTCGCACAAAGATATTCTCCCATTGTTTTGTCAATGGCAGGGGGAGTAACCAGATATTTTTTAGGGACATGCAGGTCTCCATCATATTCCATCATTCCCGCGTAAAGAACATTGGGTCGCGGAGCACGGTCAAAATGCTCAAATTTATCCTCTTCAAAAGCGGCGGTTATTTCAAGGGCTCTATCTCCACGGAAGTTAAAATAAATAACTGAATCATTGTCTTTTATCGGGCCGATAGGGCTTTCATTTTTATCTTCAATCACAAAACCTGGAAGGTCCTGGTCAATGGCACCAGTCTCTTCTCTCAGGGTTTCAATGGCTTCTTTTGCTGACTTAAACCTTCTACCTCTACCGTGTACGTGTATATCCCATCCTTTGCGTACCATATCCCAATTTGCGCCATAACGGTCCATTGTAATTTGCATTCTTCCACCGCCGGATGCGATTTTATAGTCACAATCACCTTTTATGTTCAGAAGATACTTTTCAAAAGGTTCGACATATTTAAGTGCGGAAGTTTCAGGTACATCCCTGCCATCAAGGAGAATATGTATTCTGATTTTTTTAATACCTTCTTTTTTTGCTTCTTCAATCATCGCCTTAAGATGATTAATATGGCTATGTACATTTCCGTCAGAAAAAAGACCTAAAAAATGTAGAGTACTGTTCTTTGAATTACAGCTTGTAATCAGTTCTTTCCAAACTTGTCCTTCAAACATCCTTTTGCTTGCAATTGCTTCATTAACAAGTTTTGCGCCCTGAGCAAATACTCTGCCGCATCCCATCGCGTTGTGTCCAACTTCACTGTTTCCCATGTCATCATCACTTGGAAGCCCTACAGCTAGGCCGTGAGCGTCTAACTTTGTGGTGGGGCATGTAGACATCATTCTATCAAGGTTTGGTGTATAACCATTTAAAAAGGCATCACCTTCTTTGTATTTACCAAACCCTACACCGTCCATAATACATAAAACAACCGGACCTTTACGACCTTTAAATATAGAATTTTTCTTTAATGCTTCAAGCATAGCTTTTCTCCTGATTATAATATTGTCAACTATTATTTTTTATTGTACAATAACATACATGTTAAGCCTTTATAAGTAAGTTATGTCAGTTTTTGGAACAATATCTTTACTTCAATTCATAACATGTTTATTTACAAATAATTCCACACAGTAACAATGTATTAATAGATAACAATTTTATAATTCGAAGCAAAGTAAAAATAACAGAACAAGCTTAACTTGTTATTCAAATTAAATATTTAAAATACGTTTGTTTCTATTTTTTCTACTTGTGAAAAAAGAAAAATAGATATAGATTTGCTTGTTTGGAAAGACTTCCATCGGGCCAATCTATCATCTTAAATATTTTTATGAGGATATTTATTAAGGCTAACATCTAACATCAAGAAAAAGGGAGTGTACGAATGAGAAAGTTATTTTTATTTTTTGCCTACAGTTTATTTATCAGCACCATTAGCTGTCTAGGTATGGAAGGACTACAGAAACAAACAGATAAAAGTTCGCATAAAGACATGGTCGATAAAAAACACCAAAGCTTTAAAAAAACTCTTCATCCTGTTCAGGGGACAAAAATAAAAAGTAATACTCAAGATAAGATGAATAGCACACAACTGGAACTAGCAAAGCAAGAACAAGAAAAGAAGAAAAAGCTTACTCCAAAAAAAGTTAGTAAAAGCCTGTTTTACACTGTGCTAATGTATATTCCCAATAGACTGATTGACTTTACAGATATTGTTTCAATGGAACTTGGTTTTGGTCCTGAAGCTAGCTGTGAACTAACAGCCACAAGATATTGTCAATTCGGTGCTGCTTATGGAGATAGATATTTTTTAGAAAAAGGTTATAATCGTCAGTACGGTGGCGGTTATTATAGCGGATATAATGCAGCATTTGTATGTTGGAATGATGAAATAGCACTCAACGATTATACATTTGGAACAGTCGAACCTTATGTAATCATGGGGAATGATTCAGGTGTACAGTGTCTCAGCAAAAAACCTTATTCTGAGGGGATCAGAGATTTCTGGAAAATTGGGTTTCATGTTGGATGGATTGTTGACATAGGAGCTAGCATTCACCCTGTTGCCGTTGCCAATTTTTTTACAGGTTTTTTCTTTGTTAGATTGACTGACACGAAAGAAATGTAAAATTTTAGATGCTGGATGTTGGGTGCTAGACGCTAAATATTGGATGTTAGGTTGAGATAGAAAGAAAATTAGTTAAGTAATTTCAAGTTTCCCCCATTTTTCTATTTGTGAAAACAGAAAAATAGATATAGATTTGCTAGAGTGGAAAGACTTCCGTCAAGCAGATCTATTTAACTATTAATTTAAATAAAGGTGTATTCAGTGGAAAGTAATAAAATAAAATTATTTGTAGGTGAATTGTTAAACGAAGGTCTATCCTTATCTGATATTCAGAAAAAACTCCAGAATGAAAAAAATATTAAAATGACATTTCTCGATTTGCGACTATTAGCTTCAGAATTGGAGGCCGTAGACTGGACAAAGCAAAAAGCCGATATAGAGGCTGCTAAAGCCGAGGAAAAAGCCAAAGAGGATAAAAAGAAAGAGGCTGATAACAAAGCGGACAATGCCGGAAAAACAGTCGTTGAAGTTAGTCGCCTAAAACGTCCCGGAGCTCTAGCAAACGGGACAGTTGAATTTGCCTCAGGGGCAAAAGCTGAATGGATTTTGGATCAGAGCGGGCGCCTTGCTCTTGACAAACAAACAGGTGAACCTACCCCAGAAGATGTTCAGGAATTTCAGGAAGAACTTCAAAGCATTCTAACAAAAGGGGGGATGTAGATTTTTTGATAAAAATCCTTCCATGCTTCGAAAAATATTTAGGGATTGGTTTTAATTATCAAGGTACTCAAATCGTCCAATTTTGAACTCGTGTGTTGCTGGATTTCTGTAGACCACAACAAAGGCTTTTTGTGTTGCAGTTATTTTATCGGCATATTGATTGTAGGTGCCGTATTGAGTGTTTGAAATAGTTTCAGAGATGTCATCATCGGTATCACCGTCACCATTAATATCTCTTCCTATGCTGGCTTCATTAAAATCACCTATGCTACCGTTGCCGTTTAAATCTCTTTGGATAGTAACACCATCACCGATATCTTTTATTGTTTGAGCAACTGCTATTATTGCGATATTGTTGGTAGAACCAGCTTTTGTTAGGTTAATAAACTTACCAATAATTTCTTCTTGAGTTGCGTCGCTTGCTTGACTTAAGCCTAAGGTATTATCCCAAAACTCTGTTACACCATCTGTTTGACGAAGTACTTGGGCTCTTGTTTTGAATTCGCCCGAGTTTGAGCTATACGCGGTAATAACGTTATTAGCCAATGTATCAGCTTCTGAAGAGTCTACCATTACGGCTGGAGATTCATTCAATCGCGGATTATTGAGATCCCCACCAACCCATATCCCATAAAAAAGAGCCTCTAAAACTTCTTTTTGTGGAGTATTAATGTTGATTTTTCCTAAGGTCTCGGTGTGGTGGATCATTTTAATTTGATCAAGAATATTGCCATCACCGTAATTATAATTTCTTCCACCCCATGTCTCTGGATATAGTTGGAATGCAGATGTGGCATCATCATAGTCATCATATAACTTTAAGTTGATAGTTTGCCATTTTTTCCCACGATGTATTGCACCCAGTTCCCATGGAGATTGCATTGGAGCATTACGAACATAGGCTGTTGAAATTTCCCATGGCTCAGCCGCAGTTGGTTCAGAATCCGCATTCCCACTCGGATTTGGGATAAAGGTTGAGTTTACAGAACCTAATGTTCCTAGCGACGAACTAGTGCCAAACTCAGAATCGATAGCCCAGTCATTTTCAATAAGGTTTTGTCTGGGATCAGCGACTTGAGCGTTAAAATATAAAGTATTGGTGCTTCCATCTGATGAAAGTGTTTTAGGTGCCGTTTCGGTTTCTACTACATAAGAATAATCATAAAAATCACCGCTAGCTTGGTCTATTAGTCTTATATCTATACCAGTAATTTTAAAATCAGTTATACTACGAGATTGAGCAGGTGAATCTAAATCATAACTATCAAAACCGTTAAAATTAAAATTGGTTGCAGATGATATTGTTCCTGTCGCATAACTTTCACCGTTAACTGAAATATTAATATTAGGTGTAATAGCGCTAAATGACACATCTATATCACGTGGCATCCAATGACAGCTGCCTGTAACTGTAACATTAGCTGTTGTGTTAATTGTTGATGTGTCATACATATTTACGAGTTCAACAGAAACTTCACTTAAATCTACAGAACACTCATAAAGAATTAAGGTTTCAGTAACTCCTCCACTAATTTTGAGTTTTATTTCATTAATATAAGGACATTTTTCAAGGCCAACGTAAGTGGGAGCATTCTGGTTATCTGTTGTTGCGGTACTATTTTCATCACAGTAGTCAATCAAGTTAGCAGTTATCTGATTTCTACAATTGTTATAGCTATCAACACTATTGCCAAATCCACCTTCAAACTTCCAGTTGGCCAACCATGGAATACATGTTTCAATATTACCATTGTCAGCAAAATTATACTGAACTTTATTTGTATTTACAATTGAATCGACTGTAATAGTATTCCAGTCGGTTCTTTGCAGATTGAATCGATGAAAAAGTTCTTCTTCGGTTTTTATCCCATCTAAATTGACATCTATCCAAAATGCTTCCGGGTCAGGAGGATTTCCAAAAGTAAAATATTGAAGAAATTCTTCTTTTTCAGCTTCTGTTTTAATTTTCAGAAGATCAAAAAACAAATCCGAGCTTCCCCATCCAGCTTTTGGCATTTTACCTGCAGGGATAGCTTCTTCGGAACTTAACTTTTTAAGGTTATTGTCACTTAAAAGAGTTCCAAGACTTCCCAGCCATATTTCACTTACGTCTATTCCTGGTCTTCCGGCAAGCTGTTCACCGCTTGGAGAAATACTTGTTACAGGGGTTTGATTAATTGCTGACGGGGGGGCAGCAGGAGAACCATATTCTGTAGCGGCCGATATATCAGGGTTGTGCGTAAGATTATAGTAATAGGCGTTCCAACCTGAATCTACAGCTGTAGTTGGCATAATTTTTCCATTGTCGGCGATTGTAATAAAAGCAACTCTGCCAATAATTGGAATATCTACACTTTTAGTTGTATTTACAGGAAAGTATTGCCAGGACGGAGTGTCATCAATTGCGTCTTCATAGTCTGCTTCAGAAAAATAGCTAATACCGCCAACTTCTGTAGGGAGAAGTGATACCAAATTTTCTTTTGCTTCAGATGAGTTTTGAGCATATGTATAGCAGTTGCTGTTTACATAAGAAAAATCTTTAGAAAGATCGCCACTATTTAGCTTCATTGATGCGATCGTTCTGTTTATCGCAGACTGGACAAGTATTCTGGCAGCCGTTAAATCATTATAATTTTTTGCAGCTTTCCTGTTTGTCGTTGAAGTAACTACAAACAGCAAAGCTAAAATGGAAGTAAGAGCAAGAAAACCAAGTGTAAGCAGAATCGCAATACCTCTATCGTTTCTAATTTTATATCTTATTTTCATTATTCATCCAAATATTCGAACCTTTTAATTCTAAGTGTATAATCGATAGGATCTCTTACAACGGTAACAAAAGCTTTTTGAGTTGCAAGAATTTTATCGGCATATGGGTCGTAGGTTCCTATTTTACAGTTTAAAACAGTTTCATTCTCATCAGAAATATCGCCGTCATGGTTTGTATCTTTTGAGATAGTAATACCATTTCCTACTGTTGAACCTGTGTCTTTTATAGTCTGCACTACAACAATGATATGAAATACATTTGATGCACCTGATGCCTGTGTAAGATTAATAAACTTACCAATTATTTCTTCTTGAGTTGCATCCGTATCCCTATCAAGATCAACTGCGTTGTCATAGCACAAAGTATTAATTAACCCATTTGCACTTCTTAACATTTCACCTCTTGAGTAAAATACGCTTCCACCACTAGTACTGTTATTGCTTAATACATCTGCAGCAAACGCACCCGCTGCTGCTGCACCTACTTCATTTGCTCCAGTTATGCTACCCGGACCGTCAGAACTGCCGACATCGCTTCCAACTCGAATCTTCTGGAACAGCACAGTTAAGACTTCTTCTAGGTTTGTATTTATATTTATTTTACCATAAGTTTCGGTATCAGATGTCATTTTTATCTGGTTAAGAACGTTTGCATCGCCATCTGAGTACACGCCACCGCCACCTTCTCCTATATTACTGTCAGAGTTGTACTTTTTTAGGTTTAGTGTTTGCCATGCCATTCCTCTGTGCAGAAATCCAAGTTCCCATGGTGACAGCATTGACTCGTTTCGGATATAAGCGGTTGAGATATTCCATGGCTCGGTTGCGTATGGTTCTAAATCTGCATTACCTCCTGGATTGGCC
>Ga0233447_1001679_pt1 | contig 17528 bp, 10 predicted proteins | sample SI_124_October20_3_FD_183014 | JGI IMG/M metagenome (GOLD analysis project Ga0233447, IMG submission 183014) | Seawater microbial communities from Saanich Inlet, British Columbia, Canada - SI_124_October2016_135_MG | ecosystem: Environmental > Aquatic > Marine > Inlet | place: Canada: British...
TCGGATAAAATGGTTGACAAAAAACAGCACTACAACTATATTTTATGGGATCAATTTTTCACTGAAAAACCGCATGAATAATTGTCTTAACTTCCCCCTATTTCTGTCCAACGATTGGGGGGCACCTCACTGCTCAAGCACTGCTCGTAAACAAAACATCAGCACATGCGAGTTTTCTTATGCTGAAAATGGTACTATCCACTCCGTATGAACCGACACCCTAACCTACTGAATCGCCTCCCAAAAGGGGGGATGGGACGATCTCTGCTGCTGAGCGGTGGTATTCTGCTACTACCGCTACTGATGCTGTTCAGTCAAACCCTGTGGGAGCGGAAGAGTGAGATCGATACGCTACAGCAACAACAACAGATACTGGGGTGGATCAGCCCACTCTATAGTGCGCTTGATCAGGCCACACAGTATCGCGGCCTACGCGAAATCTCCATCCACTATCCGGGCCACTACGATTTTGCCGAAGAGCACCTCACAACACTAGAGCAGCAGCTTGACACCCAGCTGGAGCAGCTGAAAAACCTGCAGGAAAAACTCCCCACATCTCTAGCCAGCACCCAGGAGATTGAGCGCTCACTCCACCGCATCGAAGCGCTATGGCTACAGCAACAGGGAGATGAGTTTAGCTTCATCGAGATGGGTAACCTGGTTAAGCACATCAACCACACCATCGCCCAGCTCCTGCCTGAGCGTAGCGGTCATCAGCATATTCTGCTACAAGATATCCCCAATCTGAGAGAGGTGATGGCCCAACTGCGCGGCGCGGGCAGTGGATACATCGCTCGAGCCGCCTCAGATAACCATAACGTTGTTCGTGAAGATGAGGAGGACCTACTGCTACAACGCATTGAGCGCACCCTGTGGGACTCCGAGAATCAGTTTATCCGTCTACGTCTCTCACTGGAAGATGAAGGAGACAACCTCAATGAGCGCACCCTCTCCATCCTTGGCGAGCTAGTCAATCAGATTCAGGGGGTGCGTGACCTGGTGAAGTGGGAGCTGGTAGACGCAGCTATTATCAGCCTCTCTCCAGAGGGCTTCTTTGAAGATGCCTCTGAACCGATCTACCTACTCCATCTACTGGCAACAGATCTCCACCAACTGATCCAGCAAGAGCTAAAAGAGACCATCAACCAGAAGATCACCGAGAGCATCTTCCTGGTTATAGTGCTACTACTGGCACTCATCCTCTCCATTCTGCTCGCCTTTCTCCAGCTGCGCCGTGTGGTACTGGGGCTACATACTGCAGCACACCAACTACAGGCCATTGGTGCGGGCAACTTTGAAGAGCAGATCGATATTGCACACAATCAGGGAGAGGTCACTGCACTGCTGGAGTCCATTCAGGAGACACAGACACGACTGAAAGAGAGCTATACACAGCTGGAGTCCGCGCGCCGCTTCTCCGAGAGTCTCACCTCCAGCATGGAGGATGGAGTCTATGCACTCGATCAGGATGGAATGCTGATCTTTATAAATCGTGCCGCTGAAACACTATTGGGCTATCACCACACAGCGCTACTGGGCAAAAATTTCCACGACATCATTCACGCCCGACACCCTGATGGTACTGTGATCTCTGCCGCAGACTGCCCCACCCATAAAAGCATTGCACAAGGCAAGAGTTACTATACCGATCAGGACTGGTTCAAACACCATGATGGCCATTTCCTTCCGGTTGAGTTGAGCGCCACCCCTCTCACCACAGACAACAGCACCAGTGGGTCGGTCGCGGTATTCCGTGATATCTCAAAACGTATTGAGATGGAGCAGCAGCTGCGTACAGCATTAGAAGACGCCCAACAGGCGAGCATCAGTAAGGATGAGTTCCTCGCCTCAATGAGTCATGAGCTGCGCACCCCGCTCACCTCAATCATCGGAAACTGTGAGCTGCTGGCAGAGCAGGAGCATGACGACAGAAATAGCGCACTGGTGCAGTCAATAGAGAGCGCTGGACGCAGACAGCTGGCACTGGTGAATGACATTCTCGACCTTTCAAAAATCGAATCCGGGAAATTCACCATTGAGGAGACCCCGTATGATCCCAATATTTTGCTGCAAGACCTGCAACAGATGTTTGCGCTGCGTATGCAGGATTCAGGACTGCACTTTGCAATCAAACAGCAGCGGCCATTCACCCACCTCCTGGTTGGCGACATCCAACGCAGTGGGCAGATCCTCATCAACCTGATTGGCAATGCGGTCAAGTTTACCGAGCAAGGCAGCATCACCCTAAGTAGCTGGGTCTCTGAACAACAACTCTATTTTAGCGTTAAAGACAGTGGGATCGGCATGCCGCCGGAGGTGGTTGATCGACTCTTTAAGCGCTTTGAACAGGCGGATAGCTCCATTTCACGGCGCTTTGGTGGTAGCGGTCTGGGGCTCTACATCTCCTTCCACCTCGCCCAACTGATGGGTGGCACCGTTACCGTTGAGAGTGAGGATGGGCAAGGCTCCACATTCACCCTCAGACTCCCTTATCGCCCTGGCAAACCACTCAACAGCCCACAGCAGAAGCCGTCTACCCAGAAACGAACCACCAAAATTCAACTGCAGGGAACCGTTCTAGTGGCAGAAGACACCCCGGAACTACAGCTACTGGAGCGCAGAATTCTGGAGTCGATGGGGTTGACCGTAACCACTGCAAACAACGGTATTGAGGCTGTCGCGCGTGAGGCCGAGCAGCCATTTGACCTAATTTTGATGGATATGCAGATGCCGGAGATGGATGGCATTGAGGCTACTCAGCAGATTCGTGCGCGCAACAGCGAGATCCCGATTATCGCACTCACCGCCAATGTTCTACAAAAACACCGGGACGCCTTTGATGCCGTGGGCGGCAGTGGCTTTATCGGAAAACCGATTGATCGACAAGAGCTACAGCAGACCCTGACTAGATTTATAGGGACTTAATCAGGTCAATGCAAAAACAAAAGTCCCTTCCCCATTTAGGGGGAAGGAATTACCATTTTTCAGGCAATCAAGACTCGGTTTTTACCGGACGATTTGACCTGATACAGCATCTGATCCGCCTCATCGATCAATGAGGTGTCCCGATCTCCCGGCAGCGGTATTCGACTCACCCCACCCACGCTGATGGTCAGGTAAGGGAAATCCGTCTCTGCCGAATCAACAAACTGAATCTGCAACGCCTCTACCGCTCCGCGCGCGCGCTCCGCCACCTCTTCCACCCCCTCAGGTTCGGTATTCGGAAGCACCATACAGAACTCCTCGCCCCCATAACGGGCAACAAAATCTGCCGGGCGGTTGACTGCATCTTTTAGCGCTACTGCAATCTGCTGTAGCGCCTGGTCTCCCATCAGGTGGCCATGTTGGTCGTTATAGACCTTAAACCAGTCAATATCGATCATCAACACACCGACGGGCTGCTGCTCACGTCGTGCCCTTTTGATCTCAAGCTCCATCTGGCGATCCAGATAGTAACGGTTATAGAGCTCTGTCAGTGCATCACGGTTAACCTGCTCAGCCATCCGTTCTGAGAGGTGGCTCAGGCGCTTTCGGGTCTGCACCAGACACTGTTCACGCGCCCAGCTGATACAGAAGGTTCTTGCCATCTGTAGTACCACATCTTTATAGAATGGCTTATGCAATAGCAGAGTATTTTTGTGCAACCTCTCCTGCATCTCATTCACAGAGTGGTCTGAATAGGCGGTCACAAAAACGATATAGACATTATCATCCAGTTTACGGATCTCTGTTGCCGTCTGCAGCCCATCCCAGCCTGGAGGCATCCGCATATCCAAAAACACCACGGCATACGGGGCATCTTGATCAATCCCCTGCCTCACCAACTCCACTGCCTCCTGGCCCTGCACTGCACTGCACTGCTGACCTCAAACTCAAGCGGAGGATCTACCTCTTGATGAGCAGCAGTATTGAGAAAATCAAAGTCACTGAGATCAAACGTCGTGGTATCCAGTGATTCGCGGTAGGTTTGGATCACCAACGGCTCATCGTCAACCACCAGAATTCGATTATTCACAATCGTATCCGGGTTGATTTCAATCAACGATGAACTGATATTGGCATGAGGCATAAGGCTGATTATATTACAAATTTACACCATTTCTTGCGCTTTTATTACTCCCCCAGAGGTAGCGGAAGCGACGCCACCACCCGAGCCCCCACCCCTTCACTGAGCAACTCAATGGTCCCCTGACAGCTGCTGATAAAGTTGCCCGCATTGTGCAGCCCCACCCCCTGCCCATTGGTTCGGGTGGTAAAACCAAAACTGAAAAGACGGGCACGAACAGCTTCACTGATGCCCTCACCATTATCCTCCAACTCAATTCTCAACCGCTCTCCCTCGCGACTGACACGCACTGCGATACGCCCCTCAGCCTGCTTCAACTCGCCCTGTAGCAGCTGCTGTTCAATCGCATCAATGCCATTTTGTGTCAACGCAACCAGAGACTGTAGCAGCTGATTGCGTGGCAGACAGATCTCCCCAAGCTCAGGATCGACCCACTGGTGCCACTCAATCTCATCTCTCTGCAGACGCTCACCAACAATCACCGCCAGATCATCCAGCAGATCTTTAACAGAGAAACAGTGCTGCTCCATTCTGGGGTTACTGCCCCGTTGCTGCACCCGGATGATTTTGACAACATGTCGAACCCCCTGTTGCAGAGAGTCCAGAGACTCACCCATCGGCGATAACAACTCACTTTCCAGCACCGCCGGCATCTTCAGGCTGGCATCCAGCAACATCTTATGCAGACGGTCAATGGTGGGGTGATCGTCCTGCTGTTCCGCCTCGGCCAACTCAGCAACGCTCTTTTGGTAGAAGTGGTGCAGGCGGGAAAGTGCCGTGTGGCTCTCATTCAACAGCGCAATGGACGCCTCCATCCCCTGAATGCTATTTCCGATATGGTGCATCATGGTGTTCGACATATCGAAAACACCGGACTGGAAGGCCAGATAATGCTCTCTCGACTCCGCTTTTTTACGTGCTTCGCGCTCTGCCAACAGCGCTTGCTGCTGCAGATAGAGGGTATGAAACAGACGCACCTTATTCAACAGGATGCGATCATCCACCGGCTTTGCCAGATAGTCATACGCCCCTACATCATAACCATGATTAATAAAATCATCGGTGCGGTGGCTGGCGGTAATAAAGAGGATCGGCACCTGTCGGTGACGTGGATTACGCTGCACCGCCTGCGCCACCTCAAAGCCATTCATCTCCGGCATCTGCACATCGAGCAGAATAAGAGAGACATCCCGCTTCAGCAGATAGCGCAGCGCCTCCATTCCAGACTCGGCGGTTACCACGGAGAACCCGCCCCCCTCCAGCACATGGCGAAAAGAGTAGAGATTCTGTGGCTTGTCATCCACCACCAGAATCGGCAGTGACTCCACGGAATCCATTTAACCGCTTCTCCCAGCCGCGAGCCAGACACGAATCAGCGAGAAGAGCTGGTCATAGTCGATGGGCTTGGTCATATAGTCGGATGCACCCGCCTCCATCGCCAATGCACGGTCCTCCTGTAGCGCCTTGGCGGTCAACGCCACCACTGGCAGCCCCGCAAAGCGCTCATCTTTACGGATTCTACGCATCGCCTCATAGCCATCCATCACCGGCATCATGATATCCATCAGCACAATATCGACCTCATCGACATGGGCCTCCAGCTCATCCAGCGCCTCAGCCCCATTGGCCGCGCTCAAGACATTCAATCCACGCACCTCAAGGATCGCACTGAGAGCAAAGGTGTTGCGAATATCATCATCCACCAGCAGCACCGTACGCCCCTCGAAGCGTTGATCCTTGTCTGAGATGTCCGCCAACAGCCGCTGTGCATTTTCACTGAAGCTGCTGCGGCTACGGTGCAAAAATAGCGCAACCTCCTCCAGCAGGCGGGCAGAGGAGTCCGCCGTTTTGAGAATAATCTGGTCCGCATACTTGCGCAGCATCTGCTCCTGCTTTCGATCCACATCCTGTCCGGTGTAGATGATCACCGGGGTGTACTCCAGCGTTTCATCCTCACTCATCTCTTTCAGCAGTGCACAGCCATCCATCTCCGGCATCTTCAGATCAACCACGCAGGCATCATAGTGTTGACGCCGCAGGTGCTCCATCGCCTCCTTGCCGGTTGATGCCTGGTGACACTCAACCCCGCTGTTTTTGCACTCCAGCAACTGCACAATGGCCTCACGCTCAATCCGGTTATCCTCCACCACCAGCAGATAGCGCAGCTCTGTCGACAAGTGCTGTTCAATCTTGTTAAAGGCGTCATCCAGCTCCAGTGGAGTGACCGGCTTGGTCAGGTAATGTGCGGCACCCAGCCGATAACCGAGCCTCTTCTCCTCCACCACGGAGATCACATGGACTGGAATGTGGCTGGTTTCCGGGGTCTTCTTAAGGTGACGAATCACATCCCAACCATCCATAATCGGCAGCTGTATATCCAGCATAATGGCCGCAGGCAGGTACTCCTCCGCCAGACGCACCCCCTCTGCACCACTCCCGGCATGGATCACCCTGAACCCTCGCTGCTGCCCCAGCTCGATCAAGCTGCGCGCAAAACGTATATCATCCTCAACCACTAGCAGGGTACGCTCATCCTCTCTGGCGGTGGTCATGCGGTCGTCACGCAGCCTCTCTTCATCTCCACCCCCCGGAGAGGTGACATCAACGGTGTAGGAGTAGCGATCACTGGATGCTGTTGCAAGGCTCGCCTGCTGCTCCTGCTCCTCAACCACCTCAGCCTCTTCAAGCAGTGCGCTCCCCGGCTCTATCGGCAGCACAATACTGAAGAGAGAGCCGTGGCCTTGTGCATCGGTACTGGAGTGCAGCGCCAGCATCCCCCCCAGCATTGTCGCAATCTGGGTCGAAATTGAGAGTCCCAAACCGGTACCTCCATAGGAGCGGCTGGTTGAACCATCTGCCTGCTGGAATGCCTCAAATACCAGCTCGCGCTTCTCTTGCGGAATGCCTCTGCCACTGTCCTCCACGCTAAACACTATATAGTCTTGCGGGTTTTTCTGCAGGGTGTCACGAACCCCACCAAAACCGACCAGGTCAGCGACCATCTTCGGATTGAACTGGCTGGCTCGCACTGTAATAGCACCACTGTCGGTAAATTTCATCGCATTGGAGAGGAAATTACGCAACACCTGTTGCAGGCGATCATGGTCACTGCGCAGGCGCTCTGGAGTGCCCGGCTCTACCACCACCTCAAACCCAACCCCCTTCGCTGTCGCCTGTGGCCGAAACAGCGACGAGAAGCTCTCGATAAAGGGGGCCACCTCGACTGTTTCCAGATGAACCATCATCTTGCCCGCCTCAATCTTGGAGAGATCCAGCACCTCATTGATCAGCGATAGCAGATCAGAGCCGGCATCATGGATCACCTGGGCATGCTTGCGCTGGTCATCACTCTTCGCCACATCGCCGCCGGCAATCATCTTCGAGAGCAGCAGGATAGAGTTGAGCGGGGTGCGCAGCTCATGGCTCATATTGGCGAGGAATTCCGATTTATATTTGCTCGACTGGGTGAGCTGCTCGGCACGTTGGTTCAACTCATCTTGAGTCACCTCCAGGCGACGGTTACGCTCCTCTACATCACGCTGTGAAACCTCCAGCGCCTCGGTCTGCTCTGTGAGCTGCTCATTGGTCTGCTGCAACTCCTCTTGCTGCATCTGCATCTGCTCTGCCAACTGTTGCGAGATTTTCAAAGAGTCATTCAGTTCATCACGTCGCTGCACCGCCTCAAAGGCGATGCCGATCGCCTCTACACTACGCTCCAATATCTCTCTTACGCCAGAATTGAGGGCCGCCACCGTGGCAATCTCTACAACACCACGCACCTCTCCCTCAAACAGGAAGGGGACAACCACAACATGCTGTGGTGTACTCTCCCCCAGTCCAGAGCTGACCTTAATGTAGTCATCGGGCACTTGAGAGAGCTGAATCAACTTCCCCTCCAGTGCGGCCTGCCCAACAACCCCCTCCCCCCAACGGTAACGGTTGGAGAGGTTCTTACGCTCACTGAAGGCGTAACTGCCCAACAGCTGCAGCATCGGCTCAGACACCCCCTTATCTTGTTCCGAATCGACCTCTACGCGTAGATAGAGCGCACCGACACTGGCCTGCAGGTAGCTACAGAGCTGTTCAATGACCTGGTTGGCCAACTGGGTGCCGTCCTGCTCTCCGCGCACCGTCTCATTGATGGTAGCAACACCACCATCCACCCAGTTGCGCGCTTCGTTATCCTCCATCAACTGACGCAGGTTTGCGGTCATCTGCACCATCGCCACGCCCAGACTATCCTGTGCTGAACGCGGGGTGATATTCTGCTCATAGTCCCCGTCGGCAATACGCTCCGACTGGCGGGTGATCTCAAGGAAGCTGCGGTTGATATCGATCAGCGCCTGCTCTACCTCGCCGAGCTCATCCTCCACTACCGTGGCCGCCTCAATCTCACGCTCTTGCAGCACCTTGCGCTCGGCAATGTCCTGTGCCTGCTTCACCAGATTGCTCATGCGACCGCTGAGGTTACGCAAGATCAGTAGTAGCAGCACCACCACCACGGCACCGGCAGCCAGCAGTGAGGCGATGATCACCTCCTCGGTCTGTGTCTGAATCAGCTGCCGCTGCTGCTTCTGATCACTGCGCAGTGCCAGCGCCTGCTGCTCCAGCTGGCGCGCCTCCAGCTCCATCTGGGCACGGCTGTCGAGACTCTCCGAATAGGTGGAGACGAAGTTCTCGAAGTGGTTGTGGTAGAGGCCGAGCTCACTCAGTACGGTGTTCAACTGGCGCACATTCTGCGACTGCTCAAACTCCAACAGACTCTGCTGCCCCAGCGCCTCCAGACTTGACAGCACCTTGCGCACCTCCTGGATATGGCGCTCATCACCACGCAGGATAAAGTTCTTCTCCTCAATGCGCGCCTCCTTGGCGAGCTTGATCAGCCGGTTGGCCATCGCCGCCTTGCTCACCTTGTCGGCGATCTTGGCAAAAACCCCCTCCTGTTCCATGGTGTAGGCGGCAATATCGATGTTTTGACTCTCGATCAACTCAACCACAACGCGCTGTAGCTCGGAGACGACCGCATCAATGTCTGCACGAATATCCATATAGCGTTGATTCAACTCCACATAGTGTGCAAGGGCCCGCTCATAGGCCTCTTTACTCTGATGAATCAGCTCCATCTGCTGGATATTCTGTGGCTGACGGAAGCGCGGGAGAAACAGCTCCGCCTGCTGATTAATCTCCTCCAGCAGCCCCTCCACCTTGGCGATATACGCTCTATCCCCGCGCTGGATGAAGTTCTTCTCCTCGACGCGCGCCTCCTTGGTGAGTTTGATCAGGCGGTTGGCCATCGCCGCCTTCTCCAGCTTGTCGGTCAACGCGGCCTGATCCAGCTTCGGCTCTGCCAGCAGCGCCTGACGCTGCTGCTTCTGGCTCACCCGTAGCGCAAGCGCCTGCTGCTCCAACTGGCGCGCCTCCTCCACCATCATCTGCTCGCCATCCTCTCTCAGCTCCTCTCTGGTTGAGACCAGCTCCTCGAAACTCTCCAGAAAACGCTGCTGCATCGGCCCCATTTCGCGCAACTTCTCCAGATTCTGCACCTTCTTGAAGCGTGGCAGCAGGTCATCGATTGTGCGGCGCATGGTCCGCAGGGTACTGCGCAGCAGATCGGCATAGCGCTCCTCACCAAACTGCACAAAGTCCTTCTTGGCGATAATCGCGACATTGGTGAGATCCACCAGTATATTGGCACCCACCAACTTGTTACTCTTGTCCTTGATCGCCACCCGCAGCTCCTCCTGGCGACCCATCAGCCCCTCACGCTGCTGCTTCTGGTCGCTACGCAGGGCGAGTGCCGCCTGCTCCAGTGCGCGTGCCGACTGCTCCATACTCTGCTGCTGCTGCTCTGAGTTGCGGTCGAGACCCACATAGCGGCTGAAGGCCTGATGGTAGGCGATCTGACGCTGGCGAATCTGGTTGACCTGGTTGATGTTCTGCTGCTGCTGGAACTGGTTGAGACTCTCCGTGGTAATGACCTCCATCTCCTTGAGGATACGCTCCACATTCTCCGCGTACTCCGGCTTGTTACGCTGGATGAAGTTCTTCTCCTCGATCCGCGCCTCTTTGGCCAGCTTGATGATACGGTTGGAGGTACTCGCCTTGTCACTCTTCTCCGCCAGCTGCTCCAGACTGGAGCTGATAAACCACCACGGCAACACCAACATCGACGAGGTGAAGAGGATGGTGAGCAAGAGTTTGTTACGCAGGGTGAGGTTACTCAGTTTCATCGGTATCGCTTCCAGCTGTGGGTATGTAATATAAAGAGAAGAGCAGCGAGGTAGACGAGATATTTTTGGCATCTGTCAGCCTTCAAGCTCCACTCCATTGCTCTATTGATAACTATCTAATTACGACGATCTATCTCTGTACAGCAAGGAGGCATTGAGTCCGTCATGTGCAAAATTCACCTCATAGCTCTCCATTTGGCTACCATCTACGAGCACAATTCAGCTCCTACAGACTGATTCAGGAGCCCCCTAAAAGATAACTATCAAGGATTATTATGGAATAATGATATCCATACAATCAACATAAAAATACTGATAAACCAATATATTACATATTGACATTAAGCAAACAGATCAAAATGTATACTATTTGAACCGGAAGACTCCATAACATCCAGACTGCTTCATTTAACACCCAAAAACCCAGAAAAATGTCCCAATTATGACACCTCACCCCTGACCCAATAGAGCAAGCAATGGCCCTCTTCTCCATTTTTCACCCGACAAAACGGATGGTACCCATACAAGAGAGTCCCTAAGGAGCCCCTAATGGAGCATTTTCTGTGTGTATCCGGAGGAGTCCGCAGAGAGGGCAGGTTACGTTGGCAGTGGGCCACTGATCTGCTGTAACACCTGATGCAACTGCTCTACGGCGGTTGCCGCCTCTGCATGGTTGTCGGCATCGATGGTGATACAGACCTCGGCGCCCATTCGGGTCAGGTCGGGGTAACCGAAGGTTGTGCCACTCCCCTTGATGGTGTGCGCGGCGCTACGCACCTCTGCCCAGCTGCTCACTTCAAATGCTGCCATCATCTCTTGGTGCAGGACACGGCTGCGCTCTATAAATAGCTGGTAAAGCTCATCATCAATGAGGTCATCAAGCTCCTGTACGGGTTCAGCGCCCTTGTGAAGATGTGTGGTCAGCACCTGCTCCAGCGCACTGCGGTTGATCGGTTTTTCCAGGAAGTGGTCACAGCCCGCCTGCTTAAACTGCTCCCGGTGTCTGGGCATGACGTTGGCGGTCAGTGCGACAATGGGGGTGGTACAGCCCGCTCTCCTCAACTGTCGCGTCGCCTCAATGCCATCCATCAACGGCATCTGCATATCCATCAAGATGAGATCAAACGATTTTGCCAGTGCCAGCTCTACCGCCTCCTCTCCGTTGCGCGCAATTCGCGTCTTAAGGCCGTAGCGCTCCACCATACGCTGTTCCAGTAGTTGCAGCTCGGGGGCATCTTCGGCAATCAACACGGTGCCCTGATAATTTGCAGGAAGGGAGTGCTGTTGCCCGGAGATACGCAGTTGAACCGGGGTTTCACTGAAACGCAGTGGCAACCGCACCTCAAAGCGTGCCCCTTGCCCCGCTACACTGTCAACATGGATGCTACCACCCATCAAGTCGACCAACTGTCTGGAGATGTAGAGCCCAAGTCCGGTACCGCCAAAACGGCGGGAGATGGAGCTATCCCCCTGTTCGAAGGGCTGAAACAGCTGTTCCATCACCTCGGGAGAGATGCCGATCCCCTGATCCTGAACTACCATACTGAGTTGTGGTAATTCTGATCCATCGATTGCTTCAAGTTCGCTGATTGTGAGGGTAACACTGCCCTGCTCGGTAAATTTAACGGCATTGCCCAGCAGGTTGATCAGGATCTGACTGATGCGGTGCCCGTCCCCTCTCAACAGGGTGCTACAGTGGAGGCTGGATGAGACCTTGAAGCTAAGCCTGGCCTCTTCCGCCCGTTTATAGAAGATGGTTTTGATCTCGTCGAGTAGCGCATCAAGGTCAAATTCGGTGTCGTCGATGGTAAATTTACCGGCGGCGATCTTGGAGACGTCGAGCAGGTCATTGATCAAATAGAGCAGCCCTTTGCCGGACACGTCCATCGACTCCAGCAACTTCTGTTGGTCATGGTTAAGCCCGCTGGAGCTGAGCAGCTCCCCATTGCCCAACAGTGCCGTCAGTGGAGTGCGCAACTCATGGCTCATCGCCGCCAGAAAGTCATCTTTTGCCCGGTTGGCCTCCTTCTCTGCCAACAGCTGCTGCTTCACTTGCTGGTGATGCTGGATTTTCTGCAACCCCTGATAGCCACGCAGGGAGGAGATCACACAGGTGAAAAGCTTATCCGAGGTGAGTTCGCTCTTGTCTTTGTAGTCGTTGATGTCGTAGTCGACAATGACCTGATGCGCGGGTGCAGACCCCGGTTGACCGGTACGCAGTACGATACGGACCAGCTCATTTTTTTCGGTCTGCCGAATCTGTTTGATCGCTTTGAGGCCGGCATCATCGCTCTCCATCACCACATCCAGCAGAATCAGCGCCACGTCAGGGTGCTGCTGTAGTTGTTGCACCGCCTCTTCTCCGCTGTAGGCGTGGATCAGCTCAAGAGGGCGCTGTTCAAAGGTCACCTTTCTCAGTGAGAGGCGAGTCACATCATGAATACTCTGCTCGTCATCCACCACCATCACCTTCCAGGGGTGGGCGCTGTCGATCTGTGGCTCTGCAGGCGTCTGCGATACAACGCTGTCCGCTTCGTCATCGGCAAACAGTAGCTCTTCTTCACTCATCAATTACTCCTCTCCACCGTGGTATCAGGCTGATCTTGCATCACAGCGGGCAGCGCTATCAGGAAGTGTGCGCCTTGTTCCTCTGCGCTCTCGACCTGTATGGTGCCTTGTAGACGGTGAACCACCAGATTATAGACGATCTGCATCCCCAACCCACTGCCCCCTTTTCCTCTGCATGTAGTGAAGAAGGGTTCAAAGATGTGCTGCCGCACCACCTCTGTCATTCCCCGACCATCATCCCGGTAGCTGAGACGGATTTTCTGTTGCGTGCCGGAGTGTGGCAGCTCTTCCACCTCAATCGACAAGGTGCCGGACTCATCCTCTTCAAAGGCGTGTATCAGTGAATTTTCAATCAGGTTGACCAGAATCTGTGTCAATGCGCCAGAATCGCTCTCTATGGAGAGGGTGTCTGAACAGTGCAGCTTGACCTCCAGCGGACGATGCTTGAGGCGTGGCTGTAGTGAGTGCAGCAGCTCTTCAATATGGGGCTTGAGCAGAAAGGTGTCACACTGGGTAATGGATTGGTTGACCGCGACCTTCTTGAAGTCCCGAATCAATTTTGCTGCACGCCCCAGGTTGCTCTCGGCGATCTCGCTGCTCTCAATCATGGTATCCAGATAGTCACTGAGGCTCTGTTTGGTGAGCCCGCCAGCGGCAAAGGCCTGCTGGAAATTTTTGGTCTCATCACTGATGTAGGTGATTGCGGTCACCCCCACCCCCACCGGTGTATTGACCTCATGTGCCACACCGGCCACCATGCCACCGAGAGAGGCCATTTTTTCGGTCTCAATCAGGCGCTGCTCCATCTCCAGCTCCTGCTCAATATTACGAAATACGGCAACTGCCCCCCGCTGTACACCGTCTTCCATCAGCGGAGAGGAGAAGAAGGCAACCGGAAAAGAGTTTCCGCTCCTACTCTGGAACCAATCTTTTTCGGTGCTGTGGTGCCTGCCATCCAGCAGGGTTTTATGTACCGGACAGTGCGCCACCTCCAGCAGGCTACCATCCGCTCGAGGCGCATGAACCCGTGCATGCACATCCTCTCCCAACAACTCACTCTGGGTCCACCCCAGCAGGGCCTCCGCCTTGGGGTTCATAAAGGTGAGCTCCCCGTCATTGTTGATCACGTAGACCCCTTCATTCATGCTGCCGGTGATACTGGAGAGGAAACTCTCTTTTTCGACCAGCTGCTGGCTAATGCGCTTTTCGCGCTCGTGCGACTCTTCAAGCTGCAGCACCGCCGCACTCCACTGTTTGCGAATACGCTCAGCCTGCTTGACCCGCTGCTGGAGCATACGGTTGGTACGCCGCAGCTGGATCAGCTCCGGGTCATTAGCACTCTGTTCACTCACATTCTGTTCACTCATATAAAGGTGTGAAGATCAAGAGAACTCCGGATACACCAGGTCTGTTCCACAACGTACATTTTCTAGATAATCAACAGCTTCTTTTACAAACTTAGAGTCAATAATAGATCCATGCTGCGGCAGAATGGCGTCAATCTCAAGACCATCCAACTGCTTTACGTAGCCTCGGCAGGCAACATTGCTGGCCATATAGTCCATATGAAACAGATCCATGCTGTCACGATGGCTGTCAAAATTCTCCTTCACCACCAGCGACCAGTCACTGTCCAGCGCGGCCCAGATATCTCCGGAGAAGAGCGCCTGAGTGGCGACATCATAGGTGGTGAAGGCACCGGGAAAGTGGAGAAACGGCGAGGCGATAAAGCGCAATACCGCACCGGAGGGGAGCGTCACCTCACTATTCTCCTCGACATCTACATAGTCATATTCGATATCATAATAGGGTAATAACACATGGGTACGCGGTGTGGTGTAGACCTTTATCGCAGGGTTCAGGGCCAGCCAGTCGAGTAGCGATGCGGCCACATCGGGATCTTGATGGCAGACGATTGCGCCAGTCACCTTCATTGGGTCGATCACGCTGGAGATACGCTCTTTTACCTGCGCAAAATGGGCACGGCTACCGGGGTCAACCAGAATCACCTCGTCCCCATCAACAATCAAGTAGACATTACAACGAAAGGCGCTCTCTTCCGCCACCCCAACCCAGTAGATGGAGTGCGCGTCCGATTGGTATAGCGGGGTGACTCCGGTGGGGTTAATAGCCACCTGTTGCAGGTCGATTGACATGAGGTTCTTTTTCCTTTTCGTAACTTCTCAAAAAGCCCATGCAGACAAGCCTAAATTTGTACAAAAAGTGCTTGACAGGGTTTTTCGAAAAATTCGATCAGCTTCACGTTTATTGAGGTGCTCTGCAAAAAACACCTCTCAGACTTCCATAATAGGCTTGTAACCCAGCGCTATAATAGTGGTCGCCTCCCGGCTTGTCAGGCTCCGACAAAACCCCGCATATCGCCACTCAGAGGCAAAAATTGGGGTTGAAAAACTGATGGTATGATCTGTCTGTGACAACAGTTTGAGCAGACAGGTGTAGCATTGAATTCGAACACATCCCCATTGGAGAGACCACCGAAAGAGGTTGCAACAGCACCGCTCGAGCCTGCCTGGCTCTGTTCCCTGCATCATGAATGCACGACAGGTCGTGAACTCATGATTCCTGCTTCCAAAATCCTCTCCTCCATTCCAGAGCAGGAAAAGAGCTCGACCGTTCTGTTACTTGTCTCGATCATCGAGCAGCAACAGCAAACCACTGAGTTGCAACAACAGGAGATTCTGCTGCTCAAAGAGAAAGTAGAGACGCTGGAGGCAGAGGTACGGCGACTCAAGAAACTACCCCCTAAACCGAAGATCAAATCCAACCTCCCCAAAGATGATGATGGCTCATCGGATGAGGATAGTAATGATAACTCCGGTGATGATGCAGATGGAAACAGTGATGACACCAAGCAAAAACAGCCCAAACCCAGAAAGGATCAAAAAAAACTACACATCCACAAAACGAAAGTGGTTGACCCTCAGGATCTTCCTGCAGGTTCCAGATTGCTGGGCTATCAGGACTACACCATCCAAGAGTTGACCATTGAGCCATACAACACCCTCTATCGGCTGGCGCGCTATCGTACTCCGAACGGTGAGATCAGGATAGGGACATTGCCAGAAGAGATGAAGGGGAGCCATTTTGGAGTCACCCTCAGAAGCTATATCCTCTATCAGCACTACCATCAGCGAGTTACCCAACCCCTCATTTACAAATATCTGCAAGAGCTGGGTATCCAGATCTCCAAGGGGCAGATCAGCAACCTGCTGATTGAAGGAAAAGAGGGGCTACACCTGGAGAAGGATGAACTACTTACAGCAGGCATCAACCACAGCAGCTATATCCAAGCTGATGACACCGGAGCACGTCATGATGGAAAAAATGGTTACTGCACCCATATTGGAAATGATGCCTTTGCCTGGTTCGCCAGTACCAACAGCAAGAGCCGAATCAACTTTCTGAAGTTATTACGAGGAGCCTCGGCTCACTACAGACTCAATGAGACTGCTTATGGATATATGGCATCTCAAGGGCTACCCAAGGAAGAGTTAAGGCGAGTCAAAGAGAGCTTTATTTTGCTCTTTGAGGAGGATGAGCAGTGGAGTCACCACCTGCAACAGCTTGGAATCAAAAATAAGCGCCATATCCGTATTGCTACTGAAGGGGCGCTGCTGGGTTCCTTGAGCAGCTCCGGGTTTCCTCCAGAGCTTGTTGTGCTGAGTGATGATGCGGGACAATTCAATATCCTTAACCACGCCTTGTGTTGGATTCATGCCAACCGACTCTTTCAGAAGATTATCCCGCTCAATGATGATCACGCCAATGCGCTGGAGTGGGTACATCGCTGGATCTGGGGGCTGTATGCGGATCTGCAACGCTATAAAAAGAACCCCAATGAGAGCACAAAAGAGGCGATTGAGTCGGGTTATGATGCACTTTGTCAGACAGAGTCCACCTTTGCTACCCTCAATCAGGCACTCAAACGGCTTGCAAAGAACAAAGAAGAGCTACTGCTGGTACTGGATTATCCAGAGATACCACTTCACAACAACCTCAGTGAGCGGGATATTCGGGAATATGTGATCAAACGAAAGATCAGCGGCAGTACTCGATCAGAAAATGGGCGGAGGTGCAGAGATACCTTCCTCAGCCTGATCAAGACCTGTCAAAAGCAATACATCTCAGTTTGGGATTTTATTCGGGATCGAATAACGGGGAAAAACAGAATACCCTATCTACCTGACGTGATCAGCGGCAATGCCTGTATCATCAAATCGTAAATGCACGGACTTTTTGAGAAGTTACCAGATTTCAACATTTCACTCAGTGGATCTATGATTGTCTCTCGATCTTTGAATTCAACAACAGTACTCTTACTCATGGTGGCGCGTCCTTTTGGTTGCTTTAATGCCTGGTAACATCAAATCAACCAGATGCGCCGCCTCTTTTCAACTCCCTGAACACCACTTTCGACCATAACTCCTCATGTAGATCACCATAGGTAACCATCATGAGCAGGAATCCCTCCAGATTTCAGGGCCGTTTCACGCTGGAATCACGATCATCGTTCAGGGCCATTTCATATTGGACAAGCCCCAATCCCCAGATAGAAACAGATAAAAAAGAGAAAGCCTTGGTCGTATAATGAATTGCAACCAAACAGCTCATCACCCACTGGGTGCAACCAAGACTCTCTCTGA
>Ga0233447_1001680_pt1 | contig 17512 bp, 1 predicted proteins | sample SI_124_October20_3_FD_183014 | JGI IMG/M metagenome (GOLD analysis project Ga0233447, IMG submission 183014) | Seawater microbial communities from Saanich Inlet, British Columbia, Canada - SI_124_October2016_135_MG | ecosystem: Environmental > Aquatic > Marine > Inlet | place: Canada: British...
GCTGCTGATGCCGCCGCTCAGGCTGCTGCTGATGCCGCCGTTCAGGCCGCTGCTGATGCCGCCGCCAAAGCCGCTGCTGATACCGCTGCCAAAGCCGCTGCTGATACCGCTGCCAAAGCCGCTGCTGATGCCGCTGCCAAAGCCGCTGCTGATGCCGCTGCCAAAGCCGCTGCTGATGCCGCCGCCAAAGCCGCTGCTGATGCCGCTGCCAAAGCCGCTGCTGATGCCGCCGCCAAAGCCGCTGCTGATGCCGCTGCCAGGGCCGCTGCCGATACTGCCGCCAATACGAACAACCCACCCACAGCAAACAGTGATACTGCCATAGTAAGTGAAAATAGCTTGATAACGGGCAGTGTCACCAATAATGACAGGGATCCGGAAGGAGGTAACCTAACGGTTACTAACAGCGGCACACTACAGGGCTCTTATGGGACGCTCATTCTCACCAGCAGTGGTAGTTACAGCTATGTGACTGACAGTACACTCACCAATTCGCTGTATGAGGGAGAACTGGTTACTGATAACTTCACCTATACAATCCGTGATTCTGCAAGCCAAACAGACACTACTACCCTATCGGTCACTATTACCGGTACCAATGATGGACCTGTCGCCTCCATCGCTACAGCCAGCCTCAATGAAGAACAGACTACTACGGGACAAATAACAGCAACTGATATTGATCTGCCTGGGGCCGCCTCACTCACTTTTTCCACAACAGAAGACATTACAGGATTGACCCTCAACAGTGATGGCAGCTACCAGTTTGACGCCAGTGGGTATGAGTTCAGTGAAGGTGAACAGCAACAGATTGACATCCCCATCACCGTTACCGATGATCAGGGGGCCACTGACACCACTACCCTCTCTATCACTATCACCGGCACCAATGACGGACCTGTCGCCTCCATTGCTACAGCCAGCCTTAATGAAGAACAGACTACTACGGGACAAATAACAGCAACTGATATTGATCTGCCTGGGGCCGCCTCACTCACTTTTTCCACAACAGAAGACATTACAGGATTGACCCTCAACAGTGATGGCAGCTACCAGTTTGACGCCAGTGGGTATGAGTTCAGTGAAGGTGAACAGCAACAGATTGACATCCCCATCACCGTTACCGATGATCAGGGGGCCACTGACACCACTACCCTCTCTATCACTATCACCGGCACCAATGACGGCCCCATTGCCAGTAACGACACCATTACAGTCGATGAAGATGAAACACTACTAGCGGCCGCCCTCAACGGAGTCATTCAAAGCAACGATATTGACCCAGAGCAGGGACCTCTGACCGTCACCACTATACGAACCGGTATTGAGCAAGAGAGTGGAACAGAGGGTACAGTAGGAGACGCGCTGACCGGAAGCTACGGGACCCTGACACTCAACCAGGATGGTAGCTACCAATACAGTGCAGACCATGGCCGCGCTGATCTGTTAACCACCGGAGAGACGGTTTCTGACCTGTTCACCTACACCATTACCGATAATCAGGGTGCTACCGACAGCGCCACCCTCACCTTTTCCATCACTGCCATTGAGGATGGAATTGAGGTTAACACCACCGCCACAACTACGGATGACTTCCTGATTGGAGAGGGAACCGATGCCACCTTTACTCTGACCCAGGGAGAAAATATCGGGGGCAGCGATACCATCTTCGGCGGCAGTGGCACTGACACCATTGCCTTTCAATCACTGAACAATCTAACCCTGCAGCTTCAGGGAGACACATCCACCAGTGGTACCATCACGGTCTACCAGGGTAGAACGCTGACTGCTGAAGACACCCTCAGTTCGATGCTGATCAGTGGTATTGATGGTTATACCTTCGCCTTTATCGACAACAGCAGTGACTCACTGCCTCCATCCGACCTGCTGGAACTGCAGGGAGGTTATGGCTATTTGATTGCTGGCGACAACAGCAGTGATGATGAGATCAACCTGAACAGCCTGTCGCTACAGGACCCAGTTTATGGTGCTATGGTGTATGGGCTTGGAGGAGATGACATCCTCACAGCCTTTAGCAATGGAACCGGTGGCGACGACCTGTTCGGTGGGGCTGGTAACGACACACTCATCGGCGGTGATCAGAGTGACATGCTCTTTGGCGGTACAGGTGATGACAAGATCATCACCACCATCAGCGATGATCGTATCGACGGGGGCGATGGCTACGACACCCTGAAACTGACCGAGCTCTCCAATCTGGATATGGTGATTACTCAGAATGCCTCAGAAACCGGCAGTATTGATGCAAGCGGACTCAATGGCTCTTCTGTCAACCAGAGTCTCTCCTATAACAATATCGAACTGCTGAAGCTAGAGACCACTGCCGGTCTCAGCAACCACTTCTCACTACAACCTGGCTCCTCTGATCCGGTTCGTGTCATCATTGATGATGCCAACACCTCCCTCAACTACAGCAATATTACCGACCAGCAACTGGTCTTGATGGCCAATAGCGACAACAGCCAGTCCGTCACCCTCAGTGGAGGGACCCAAAATGACCGCCTGGTTGGTGGCTCTACCGTTAATGACACCCTGCACGGTGGTAGTGGTGATGACCTGATGTTCATGACCACCAGCCACGGTATCGGTGGACACGACCTGATAGATGGCAGTGAAGGCTTTGACAGCCTGATCCTCTCCGACCTTTCAGATATTCAGCTTAGTGTCACCATGACAGAAACCGGTAGTGGCACCATGACTCTGACCGACCTGTCTGGTTCCACCACACTTGGCACTATGGTGCTCAGTAATACCGAAATCGTTTCACTGAGTACCACATACGGCGATTATGATTACATCTCACTACAAAACAGTGTAGAGGACGTTCTGGTGGTCATCAATGGCTCGGATACTACACTAGACTACAGTAGTGAAACCAATAGTCAGGTTCACCTCATTGCATCACGAGAAGACAACACCAGCCCCATCACCCTGCTCGGTGGCAGCCAGTCAGATAACCTGGTCGGAAATTCAACCGGAGATGACCAGCTATCCGGTGGTACCGGCAATGACTACTTCTCCCTGTCGCAAGACCATTTTGGCGGCAATGACACCATTGATGGTGGCGATGGTTCTGACAACATTCACCTCAGCCAGCTCTCCAACACCCAACTGGAGATTGACCAGACCTCAACAGGCACAGGCACTATCACCCTGACCTCGCTAACACAACCCGCAAACCAGTCGACCATTCAGTTTACCGATACTGAATTTTTGCAGCTCACAACCTCGGGGGCCAACTCAGCTACGGTATCGCTCAGCGACAGAACCAGCAACCTGACACGCGTTGTCATTGATGACGTCAATCAGAATATCGACTACTCTGCAGAGACCAGCTATCAGCTCTATCTGATCAATAGCGAAGTAGATAGTGCAGTTCAATATCAGGGCGGCTCACTGGACGACACCCTGATTAGTAGTGGTCAGTACGGAGACACCCTATCCGGTCATGCCGGAAACGACACCCTGATCGGTGGCGCTGGTGCAGACCAACTCTTCGGAGGCAGTGGCTCTGACGCTCTCTGGCTCTCCGAGCAGAACTTTCAGAGTGGAGACAATGCAACCGATGTAGTCCTTTACACCCTTATTGAAGAACACAACGATACGATCTATGGCTATGAGCAGGGCGCCGATCTCTTGCGCTTTGATGCAACCCAGTTCAACAGCAGCGTTACCAGTAGCGGATGGAGCAATGGTCTGGGCACGCTTTCTGCTGATAATTTTGTCTTCAATGGTACCCCTCTGGATAGTGATGACTACTTCTACACCCAAATCAGCACCGTCGACAGCAACAGTATTGACCTCTTCTATGATGTCGATGGCAACGGTACAGGGGATGCAATCAAGATCGCTCAACTGGATAGCAACACCAACCTCAGCCATACCGACATACAGCTGGATGGTTCCGCACTAACCACCACTCAACAGGCCGATCGCATTGAAAATGCGGCACCCGTGGCAGGCAATGACAGTAACCAGGTCGATGAGGATCAATCCATTACGGTTACTGCCGCAGATGGTGTTATTCAGCTGAATGATAGTGACGCAGAGGGGGATACCCTGACCGTCAGTGCCGTTCGTGTGGGTGAATCATCAGGAGTGGGTACTGTCATTGCTGCAGGCACAGCCCTAACCGGGCGCTACGGTACCCTGATCCTAGACAGTGATGGTAGCTATACCTACCGTGCTGACCAGATCGAAGCGGACCTGATTGGAGATGGAGAGAGTGCCACCGACCTCTTCACCTACACCATTACCGATACCGCTGGCAAAAGTGCCAGTGCTCTGCTCTCCATTGATGTTACCGGTATCGCTGATGATCCACTGTCACAAGGCGCCTCCACCTTTGAGCTGACCACTTCAACTCTGCAAGCGCTCAGTGGTAGCCATCTGGTTGGGCAAATCACAACCGGTAGCGAATTTAAGACCATCACAATCTATGAAGGGACCACCATCGGTAGTGGTGATGAGATCGCAACCGTTGCCAGCAGTTCACTGCAGTCGATTACCTTTGGAAATATCTCACTCAGCCTGACAACTGATGAAACGGATGGCTATGCCTATGGCGTGGTTGGCAATGGTAATACTGACGACACCATTGATTTGAGTCAGGTCAGCCTCACTGCACCACTACTGGGAAGCGCCCTCTTCGGTCTCTCTGGTAACGACCATCTCACGGCCGCAGAAGGAAGTATTGAAAACAACCTGCTAGTGGGTGGCGATGGTGACGATGTATTGGTTGGCAGCTCCCAACAGGATGCGCTCTACGGAGGGGTCGGATCAGACAGGCTTACCGGCAATGATGGCAATGACCGCCTGACCGGCGGTGATGGGGCAGATTTCTTCAACTTTACGACTCTCAGTGGTATTGATCTCATCACAGACTTTACCTCAGGCAGTGACAAGGTCGTACTGGATGCAGAGATCTTCACTCTGGCCATGGTGGATAGCTGGACCAATGCAGGAGAGAGCTACCTAGGCACTCTCTCTGAAAATCAGTTAACCAGTGGCATTCCAAGCGACACCAATCATCACCTCTTTACCGGCTATCTGGACCGCACCACTCAGCAGTTCAGTGAAACCCAGAATGATAATAGCGACTTCTTTTTAGCCTACGCCAGCAACGGGGCCGATACCTCTGGAATTACACCAATTGCATTACTGGATGGCATCACCTCACTCTCGGCCAGTGATATCATCGTAAATGGCTCAGCCCTGACCGATACCCAGCGTACTGGACGCATCACCAGCAATACACCAACCACCCAAAATGACACCGCCACCATTGATGAAAATGGATTACTGTCAATTGATGTACTCAGTAATGACAGTGGCACAGATGCAAATGACACACTGATACTGGATAGCGCCTCGTTCAACAATGTGAGTGGTTCAGGGAAAAATGTTTTGTTTGTCTCAGACAGCGGTGCGGGCGAAGCCATTGCCGATGTTCTGGCAGCAGAGGGACATACCGTCACCCGCGAGCTGAATGCCTTTTCCAATAGCGATACCCCCATACTGAGCGGTGACCTCTCTGCGTATAACGCCATATTCTGGAGTGCCTCCGGTAGTAGCTATGGTAGTTTGCACACCAACACCGATACCTTTACCAATCTGGAAAATTTTGTTACCAATGGTGGCTCTGTCTTGGTTACCGGCTACGACTCTATTGCCAGCCCAACCGATTTGGAACTAGTCAGCTTCCTTGGCGGCACCAGTAGTAGTGATTTTGGGGAGCCCAGCACGGGGGCAAGTTGGTCACTACGAACACTGGGCAATGGTGAAATCGCCTATGTCAGTAATGGCCTGTCTGGTAGCTCCGGCTCTCATACCTCCTGGAACGACACCTCCAGTGGCGGTGATGGTGCCTACAATGCCGCAATCCGCAACTTCGCCTTCAATGCGGGCGGCATAGCGCTAGATACAGCAACCGTTACGGTCTCTAATAATCAGCTGGTCTTCAACCCGGGAAGTGACTTTGACCATCTGCAACAAGGGGAGAGCGCCGATGTCACCATTACTTATCAGATCAGTAACAGTAGCAGCGCAACCTCAACAGGCACGGCCACTATCACGGTTACCGGCACCAATGATGCCCCCTCTCTGAGTCTCTCGCATAGCGGTGCAGTCGGCGAGCTTCAAGTCAACAGCCATACCGGCTCAGACCAACAGTTCCCCTCAGCCACCACACTTGCTGATGGTACCGTAGTCATTGTTTGGCAGTCTGCACTACAGGATGGGGATGGCTGGGGCATATATGGACAACTCTATGGTGTTGGTGGCGGCGTCTCTGGTAGCGAATTCCAAATCAATAGTCATACCTCACTTGACCAACAAGCCCCAGTCATCACTGCACTCAATGATGGTGGCTTTCTGATCTCATGGGAGTCAACCGGACAGGATGACAGTGACAATGACTGGGGCGTTTATGGGCAACGTTATGATAGTTCAGGCTCTCCAGTTAACAGTGAATTCCAAATCAACAGCTTCACCGCTGGCGACCAATCTGAAGTGGCTCTCTCTGCGCTCGAAGATGGCGGTTTTATCGCCACCTGGCACTCGTTCGCACAAGATAACGCCGGCTATGAGATCTATGCTCAACGCTTTGATGCCGATGGCAATCCCAATGGAGGTGAATTTCATGTCAATTCAGGAACAGAAAATGACCAACAGTTCCCGGATGTCACCGTTCTCAGCGATGGCAGCTTTGTAATCACCTGGGAGTCAGACCATCAGAGCGGAGAGCTCCACAATATTTACGCCCAGCACTTCAATGCGACAGGCAGTGCGGTGGGCAGTGAATTTCTGATCAACACCTATACCGCTGATGAGCAATCAAAATCTGCCATTACCGCACTTTCAGGTGGTGATTTTATTGTTGTCTGGCACTCCAATATTCAGGATGGAGATGGCAACGGCATCTATGGTCAACGCTTTGATAGCAGTAACACCAAGTTAGGCGCAGAATTCCTGATCAACAGCCACACCACGGATAACCAACAATTTCCATCTATCACTGAACTCAGTGACGGGGACTTTTTGGTTACCTGGGAATCCAACCTCCAGGACGGTAATAGCTGGGGCACCTATGGCCAACGCTTTAACCTGCTCGGTGACCCAGTAGGGGACGAGTTCCAGCTCAACCAATATACCCCCGGAGACCAATCTGAAGCCGCAGTTACTGCTCTGCCGGGTGGTGGCTTCCTGGTTAGCTGGCATTCAGAGGCGCAAGATGGTGATGGCTACAGCGTTCAGGCCCAGCGCTTTGATGTCAAAGGAAACCCTGTCCTCAGCAGTGATGAACCTCTCCGTTACCTGCTCTCACTGGATGCCAAACTGATCGATGGTGATGATGCCGACACATTATCAGTCACCCTCAGCGACCTGCCCAGCGGAGTTACACTCAGTGCCGGTACCGATCAGGGAGATGGCAGTTGGGCACTCACGCAAAATGACCTGTCCGGCCTGAGCCTGACTATTCCCACCTCCATCACAACCAACTTCGATCTAACCGTCACCGCCACTCGTACCGAGAGCACAACCAGTGAGACCGTTTCAACGACAGACAGCCTCTCGATCATTGTCACGCACGCACCGACCTTGAGCGCCACACTGGGAAGTGCCTCAGCCGATACTACAAATAACGTACTGCTCTATCCTGTCACCATTAGCGCTGCATTACAAAGCGGAGACAGTGGTGAAACACTCACCGTTACTCTCGGCGGGCTACCAGAGGGGGCCACGCTCAATGCTGGCACAGATCATGGTGATGGCAGCTGGACACTCACGGATGCAGAAGCGACACAAACAGGGCTGACACTCAGCGTACCCGCCACAGAAAATGACTTTACCCTGGTAATCTCTGCCATCAACAGTGACGGCGGTGAAACGGTAGCAACAACCTTCCCGTTAACTGTCACTGTTCAATACCCCGTTGCTATCAATGATAGTGGCTCAGTCAATGAAGATGACACCATCACAACCAGCCTAAGTGATGGCGTTCTCTTTAATGATCTCAGTCTCGACGGCAGCTCACTCTTTATCACCTCCATTCGAACCGGAGCAGAAGAAGAGACTGTAAGCACAATCGGTTCCGTTGGTATAGGCTTGACAGGCATCTACGGTACCCTCACGCTCAATACGGATGGCAGCTATACTTATAGCGCAGATCAGATTACTGCGGATGCATTGACCGATGGTACAACCGCCATCGATACCTTTACCTACACCATCAGTAATGGGACAGAAACCTCTCAAGCCGAACTGAACATTACTGTTTCAGCCATCTCTGATGGCGTTGAAAATGGTGTAACAGTCGATCTGCAGAGCGGCACCACCACCATTGAGAGCAGCTATCACAACTTCTCGGTCGGCACAGTTAATATTGGTAACAATGCAAGCAGTTCAACGATACTTAACCTGACTGCAACCTCCCCTGAAACATTAACCAATGACGGTATCATCAACCTAACAAACGGGCTCCTCCATGGAGACTCTGAGATACAAATTTCTACTGAAACACTGCTCAACAACGATAGCGGCATCATCAATGTACAGCAGGGGCTGGGAGGCAGTAACTCAGTACGCACCATTGATGGATCACTGACCAATAACGGCACCATCAACCTGACTCATGATCTCACCGTCTATCTCTACTCCAGTGATGTCTTTACCCAGCACGGCACGGTGGATCTGGGAGCCGACACCACACTGACTGTTCAATATGGCACCATGGTGGTCGGCAGTGATTCGATCTTCACCGGTACCGGTGATATCAATTTCGCCGATACAACCGCCCTCAATCTTGATTCCGACTTTATCTCCGCCCATACCATGGCTGCCAGTGGCACCCTCACCATTGGCAGCACCGATGCTACGGCACATACCTTTGAGAATGATGGCACCCTGACACTGACTGGAGACTCCATCAGCAGCACCATCAACCTCAATAACGATGGCACCCTTAACATCGACAGTTACTACACCTATGTCGATGGTGGATTCCACAACGCCACACTGGGTACAACCAACATCGGCAACAGTACCGCCTATCTCAACAAGCTCAGCCTGAGCAGTGCATCCGGCCTGACCAATGACGGCACCATCAACATTACCAGCAACTACTCCAGCAGTAACGGTTATGGTGAGCTGGAGGTGACTAATGGCACTCTGATCAATAACGGCACTATCCACATCTTCCAGGGAGCAGGTGGTGTCAATACAAACCACCTTATCGATGGTGCTGTCAATAACACCTCAACTGGTCTGATTGATATTGATCACAATCTAACAGTCACCAACTTTGGCTCATCAATCACCAACAGTGGCACCATCGATATCGCTTCAGGTGCCACGGCCACACTGAGTGGCTCCGGCACCATGCTGATCAACGACATTGGTGCAACCATTCAGGGTGGTGGTAGCGTTACTGTAGATATGCTGACCAATAGCGGCACTATCGGCCCTGGTAACTCAGCCGGCACCCTCACCATCAATGGTGATTTCGTCAATAACAGTGATGGTGTAATCAATCTGGAGGTCGGTGGCACCAACAGCGGTGAATACGATCAACTGGTGGTAAATGGTAATGCCACGCTGGGCGGCACACTCAATATTTCAATACTGAATGGTTTCACCCCCGGCAGTGCCTTTACCCTGAAGTTGCTTGATGTCAGTGGTTCCGTCAGTGGAATCTTCACCACCGTCAACACGCCTTCAGCAGCAGGATGGGGTATATCGGTCGGTACGGATGGTGATGGAGATCTGGCGGTCCATATCACTACACCAGTTACAGCAACCAACGATACGGGTGCGGTAAACGAAGATGCCACACTCAATGTAAGTAATGCTTCAGGTATTCTCAGCAATGATATCAACACCGATAGTGGAGAAACACTCACTGTAACCACAATTCGTACTGGCGACGAAAACGGCAGTGGCACCAGTGGCAGCATAGGTACTGCTCTCACTGGGACCTACGGTACGCTGACACTGCAGAGTGACGGCAGCTATAGCTATATTGCCGACCAGGCAGCAGCCGATGCACTGGCTTCCGGTGTAACAGCCACCGACTACTTTACCTATACGGTCGATGACGGACGTGGCAGTACCGATACTGCCCAGCTGACCATTACAGTAACCGGCACCAATGATGGCCCTACCGCAAACACAGACACCAACTCCGTCAACGAAGATGCCACACTCAACATCAATGCGGTCAGTGGTGTCATTCAGAATAATGATGTGGACCTTGATGACGCCATGACCGTCACCACCATCCGTACCGGGACAGAAGCAGGGTCCGGCACCAGCGGAACCATCGGTAGTGCTCTGATCGGCACTTACGGTACCCTGACCATCAACAGTGACGGCAGCTATGACTACAGTGCGGACCAGATCGCGGCTGATGCACTGGCCAATGGAGCCAGCGGTAACGATGTCTTCACCTATACCATCACTGATACTGCAGGGGCTACTGATACTGCAGAGCTGGTGGTCACTGTCAATGGTCTGAATGATGCCCCCACCCTCTCTTCCATGGCTGGTGCCGTAGACAGTATTGATAGTGGCAATGAGGTTGAAATCACCTTTACAGAGTTGACAACCCAGGGGGATGAAACAGATATTGATGGAACAGTAAGTGCCTTTATTGTACAAGCTGTCACTAATGGTACCTTGATGATCGGCACCACTAGCGCGACAGCTACTGCCTTCCATGCCAGTACCAACAACACCATTGATGCCACCTACAAGGGGTACTGGACACCTGACGGTAACGCCACAGGGACACAGACTGCATTTACAATTAAGGCGGCAGATGACCTTGGGGAGCTTTCCCTCTCTCCAGTCAATGTTGAAATTACAGTCAACCCAATTATTTCAGTCAGTGACCAAGTGGTAACCGAGGGAGATACAGCCACCTTTACTATCACACTATCTGGCTCAACCAGCCAAACAGTAACTGTCGATTACGCAACACAGGATAATGGCACAACGGCAGCCGTTGACTACACCGCTGTCAGTGGCACACTTACTTTTGCTGCCGGAGAAACCAGTAAAACGGTAGCCATCACAACCACCAATGACAGTATCGGTGAATCAGCAGAGAGAATTTCATTTGCCCTCTCCAATGCCTCCAATGCGCTATTAACCCGAAGCAGTACAACCGCAGTTACACTAGACGGCAATGGGGACTACATCAAGGTTCAAGACCAGAGTGTACTGGATATCAGTGGCAGTATGACCATTGAGGGGTGGTTTAAGCCCACAGAGGGGGTAGGAACTGAGATACTGGTAGCACGCTGGGACTATGCCAACAGTGACCGTAGTTTCCAACTCTATCTCTCCAACGGAGCTCTCTATTACAACCTGAGTGATGATGGCACCAACAGCATCAGTTCAGGTGGTGGTATGGGTGCTAGTCTGAGCACCAATGCCTGGGCACATGTAGCACTGGTTTATGACCAGACTGCCGGGGCTGTATATGGCTATTTGAATGGGGAATTGATCCACACCCGTCTAATTTCTGCCTCTGAGGATCCCGGTTTCAGTGGTATCCACCAAGGTAACTCCGATCTGCTGTTCGGTGAACAAATGGCAGGGCATGGTGGATATTTCCAGGGTGAAATGGATGAGATTCGTCTCTGGTCAAGTGCTCGCAGTGAGACTGAAATCCAGAATACGATGTATGAGGAACTCGCCGGCAGTGAAACCAACCTGAATGGTTACTGGAAGTTCAATGAGGGAGATAGCAATATTGCCGAAAACAGCTCCGTTGCAACTGGCGGTGCTGCCGCCAGTGGTGAGCTGGATGCAATCGTGCTGGATAATGGTGGCTGGAACCTGAACAGTGGCAACACGCTACGTGAAAACAGCAGCGGCACGGACCAACAAACAACCACCGCTCTCCATTTTGGCGGGGGGGCCAACGCCAGCAATCATGGCACTGACTTTGTCTCTGTCTCTTATAATAGTGTGTTGCTGCCAACTTCTACCCTCTCACTGGAGGTATGGGTCTATTTCGACACCCTCAACAGTACCTTGGGTAGCTCTACACATACCATTATTGATACTGCCAGTAATGAAAGTGGTGTAAATAGTGGATACACCCTGAGCGCCGGAGGTGGTGAGGTCAAATTGGCCATTGGCCAGAGTGCTGCCTGGTCTGAGGCGGTTACCAGTGGCGCCGGATTGACTACTGGTACGTGGTATCACATTGCTGCCACCTACGACAGCAGTGGCACAACACACCTCTATATTGATGGAGTTGACCACGTTGCAAACGCCTCTGCGATGAGTGGTGTAATCCACTATGCCGACACACCGAATCTGACCATTGGAACAGCAACTGATCCAGATTATGACAGTCGGACCTTGGATGGAAAGGTTGATGAGGTCCGTATCTGGTCTGATGTTCGCACTTCGGCAGAGGTCAGTACGAACATGAATCAGGAGCTGGAAGGAAATGAGGCCGGACTGGAAGGGTACTGGAAACTCAACGAGGGGGATGGCACAACCATACTCAACCAGACCGACCATGCCGGACTGGACGGCAGTATCCAGGGCAATGTAGCCTGGGACGGAAACAGTGGTAATCCGGTCAGCTACGATACTATTCATGCGATTGTTACAGTAGAAGATAATGATGCCATTCAACTGGACGGTGGTGCAAATACCAGTAGTGGTACACAGCGTACGCCATCAATGACCGCCTTGAACAATGGAAATTATATCGTGGTCTGGGAGGGTACCCATGCGCTGGAGAATGGCAGCAGTGCAGATGGGACTGCCATCATCGGTCAGATCATCAATGCTGCAGGGGAGAAGCTGGGAACTGAATTTATTGTAAATGCAGGCACCACAGGCAACCAAGGAACCAGCGGGCTGGATGTCGCTACCCTGACAGATGGACAATTCGTAGTGACCTGGTTTGATGCTGCTGATGAGATCACCATGCGTATCTTCCAGGAAAACGGCACACCGGCAACAGCTGATATCATTGTCAGTGATACCTCCGATTTTGAGGCTTATCCCAAGGTCACTGCGCTTACTGATGGCAATTTTGTCGTATCCTGGACAATTGATTCCAGTAATGCGACCTATACCGATTCACCGGATGCCATCAACCATATTATTTATGACAATACCGGATCAGAACTCTATACAGGAACAGATGAGTCCTTCCAATATGGACCTTCCGCAATTGATAACTCTACAGTCACAGCAAAAAATCAATACAACATCACCGCTCTGGAGAGTGGCGAGTATATGGCCACCTACAGCTCTAACTCCGGGGCAGGTGCCAATGGCTGGGATATCTATGCCCGCATTCTAAACAGTGATGGATCACAGAAACAGGCTGAGTTCAAAATCAACACAACTGATGCTGGAAACCAGTCGACCCCTGCGGTTGCAGCACTAAAAAGTGGTGGCTTTATTGCTGTCTGGACAGATGAAAATGATGGCGATGGTGCCGGTAATGGTTACGCTGTTATTGCACAGCGCTATGAATACAGCTCAGGCTCCAGCAGCTGGGTGAAGAGCGGCAATGAGATCCAGGTCAACAGCTACATCACCGGAAACCAGCAGACCCCCATGGTTACCGGCCTTGAGGGAGGGGGCTTTGCCGTCACGTGGTTGTCGATGAGCCAGGATGGAGATGACTGGGGTGTCTATTCGCAGCGCTTTGATGCAGAGGGCAGTAAAGTAGGCAGTGAGCAGTTAGTCAATGTTATTACCGCCAACCAACAGCTTGATCCTGATATTACGGCACTGGATAACGATAGTTATGCCATCAGCTGGTATGACAATACCGATGATATATTTACCCGCATCTACACTGACCCCGCGCAGGTTGATCCGATTATCATTGATCTGGGCCGGGATGGCATCAATATTGTCTCAGCCAGCACAGAGAATCACTTTGCCATGACACCCGATGGCTCAATGACCCCCACCAACTGGCTCTCTGCCGATGATGGTTTCCTGGCACTGGATCTCGATAACGATGGAGTCATCAATAACATCACTGAGCTATTCTCGGAGTACTATCAGGGGGAACGCTATGCGAGTGGTCTGGATGCTCTGCGTACACTGGATGAGAACAGCGATGGCTTTGTAGATGCTCTCGACAGCCAATTTGATAAGCTTCAGGTATGGCAGGATCTGAATCAGGATGGTGTCAGTGACAGCAATGAGCTGCAGTCACTCTCCGCCACAGGTGTTACACATTTTGACCTGAATATGGACAGCACCAACCAGGTTGTGGGTCAAAGTTTAATCATGAGTGAGGGGGCTGCACAATTGAGTGATGGTGGTTCTCTCACCTTTGCAGAGGTTGCTCTATCCGTGACACCTGCCATCGTTGACACCCCCAACTCGTTCCTGTTTGGAGAAAACCTTGATCTTTCAGCCGCCATCAACACACAAGATTTAGGCCGAGGATGGGTTGAGCTGATTTTTGGTGCTCCACAAGTTGAAACCGTTCAGATTGAAGATCTCCTGGAGTTGGAGAGCCACGAGATACCGATGGTTACCCACACCGAACCCCTCGTGGATAACGCTGAATGGCTGAACCACCCCATCCACTCCGGTGCATCGGATGGCTATGCAATGGAGGGGTTTGAGGTCAACCTGCAGATGCACCAACAAACCTATCAGTTGATCCTTGATAGTGTGATTTTAGATAACACTTAAGAACTGTGAGGAGCCTGTCAAAGAACTGTCATTTATGGTTGGCATACTGTTTGCTGTAACCTCAATGTATTGAATAACCATCATGGCTACAGGTGAAAATAACCTCCGCAACGTGATAAAATATAAGCAACTACTAATCTAGACCCACCCGATGATACAAAACAAGTTACTCATCTCTTCAATTCTTCTGCTCACCTCTACAGAGCTCGCTGCTCATCCACTGTCCGAGGCGATTCAGAAGGCACTGAATAGCAATCCGCAAATGCAATCTGCGCGGGCGGGGATTACCATTGCCGAAGCACAACTGAAACAGATGCAGGGAGCCTACTATCCAACCATTGATTTAGCACTTCAATCTGGCAAGGAACATACCAATAAACCCGGAGCGCCTCCTGAAGGTGGCGATCCAACCATGTTCAAACAGGATCACAGTCTGACCCTGACTCAGAAACTCTTTGATGGTGGGATGACCGACAGTGTCGTTGAGCGTAGTGAGAAGATGCTTAACAATGCACGTATTCACCAGCGAGATATTGAGGGCACCATCTCCATTAACGTCATTGAGTCATGGTATGAACTCTACCGCTTGCAACAGGTCATCAAATTGACCGAAGAGAATGTAGCCAAACATAAACTGGTTTTTGAGCAGATTCAACAAAAGGCTGAAGCCGGTGCTGCCGCGCAGGCTGAGCTGGCGTTGGCAGAGGGGCCCTATATACTCTCTTTGACCGCCCTGGTTGCCAACAAGGGGCTGTACCGGGACGCGACTGCCCGATACGCTACTGTGGTGGGTGAACTACCTGTACTACCACTACCATCTCCTGATCTGGAAATTGAAGTGACTCTGCCTGAAAATGTTGATCAGGCCATTACCCATGTTCAGGCCAATGCGGCAACGATCCAGACGGCAATCTCCAATTTGCAGGCTGCCGAGGCAGATCGCAAGGGGGCCCAGTCCAGCCTCTTCCCCACCTTCGATTTTGAACTGAAAAACCTATTCAAAAATGATGCCGGTGCCGTTGAAGGAAAAGAGTATGGTTGGACGGCTCTATTAAAGATGAATTACAACCTGTTTCGAGGTGGTACAGACAAGGCCCGACGAGAAGAGACAGCCACTGCAGTCGTGGATGCAAAAGAGCAACTTGATCTGGCCCGGCGTGGTGCTGAAGAGCAGACAAAGATTTTGTGGGGTGCTGTAGAAGTTTCTAACGATATTCTTGAACTCAACCACCAGCAACAGCTGATGGCCATTGCGACCCGCGACACCACCAATGAACAGTTCAAGATGGGTGAAGTGGACATTATGGCCATTATGGGGGCTGAAGATGCCCTGTTTGCTGCAAAGCAGGCCGTTTTACAGGAAGAGGTGACTGGCGCACTCTCCCGCTTCCGTCTATTGAATCAGCTAGGATATCTGACGGCTACCCCCTGCAACAGCGCTGATTGTGATGCTGCTACTGACAACAAACCGAACAGTGATGAAGTTCATGAAGCTGAAGATCGTGAACAACAGATGATGGAACAAATTACAGATAAAATGGGTCATCAAGTGGATCAGTTACTGGATACCCCCCTATCTGATTCAACAACTGAAACTGAAACAACATTACCAAGTGATGCACCTGCTGTCGCCCCTACTGCAGCCGATTCGCCTTCTGTAACTGAGCAAGAATCCACTAAAGTCATTCCTGTTTCAGAACCAGAGCCAGAGCCAGAGCCAGAGCCAGAGCCAGAGCCAGAGCCAGAGCCAGAGCCAGAGCCAGAGCCAGAGCCAGAAAAGTTGACGACAACTGATGCAGATAGTCAAACTAATTTGGAAACCAATCTTAATTCAACAGTCGATGGAGAGACTGAAATAGCCGCAGAAGCAGCTGTTGAGACGCCTGAAGAAGCCGTTGTACAGACCATCACTGAGCTGACTGGCCCAGCTGATCAGACTAAAGTAACCGTAGCTCGTAACGAAGAAAACTATATTGAAGTTGAGAGGGCATCAGAGGAGACACGCTCCCCAACGAATCACCAGGTTGAAATTACAGGCCCACAAAACGCTGAAAAAACCACTGTAGACCATAGCAACACAATCTACAGGGAACGCGAGATACCCAAGGCCTCAATAACAGTCGACCAACCTGCAGAAGAGACCGAGTCCTCCGTAGCTCCTGCAGCAGCAGAACAAAACAGTGAAACCGTTAACCAAGCTGCCACCATGACTCCAGCGGATACCGCTTCAATAGAGAACACCATAACGATTGAAGTCTCCTCACCTGACCAGCCGTCAACCAATCGATTTGTCCGGGGAAAAATTGGTGGTTAAACGGATGCTTGAGATACCCGAAACCTCCAGCCAACCGATTGCACCTTCTCCAGAGCTGAAATTCCAAAAATTAGCCCGTGAACAAATTGAGTCACAACCTGATACTCAATTGCCACTTCACAATCAAGCTAACCCTAACCTTGACAGTAGTGCAAATTCACCGTCAGAAAAAAGCTGGGCTGAAGCCTATCAAAAAATGAAAGAGGCAGGCTGGGTCCCACAATAGCTGACCCTGACTATTTCCACCAAGCCTGAAATTACCGGCTTCTGCAAAGCAAGATTTACCCTGTCAAGAAAGTGCTAAAGCTGTTTCTGTAAGAAACCTCATTTCTTAGATAATTCTAGGATAACTCACTCATCAGGTTAGGGAACCCCTGAATAAGTCATGTGTAAATGTCTAACGCCCATAGCGCCCAATATCTTCGTTGAAAATCTTGCTAATAGCCTGCTATTGGCTGCGATCTTCGCCTTGATCTTGGACGC
>Ga0233447_1001684_pt1 | contig 17480 bp, 14 predicted proteins | sample SI_124_October20_3_FD_183014 | JGI IMG/M metagenome (GOLD analysis project Ga0233447, IMG submission 183014) | Seawater microbial communities from Saanich Inlet, British Columbia, Canada - SI_124_October2016_135_MG | ecosystem: Environmental > Aquatic > Marine > Inlet | place: Canada: British...
CTTAGGCTTTATTATTATTTCCAACATACGAATGATATATCGTATCAACTGAAAAATAGATAATGACCAAATGCCATTAGATTTTAATGAGCGACTAATCTCATTAAAAATTAATCTTTTACTTTGCCATCCCGAGTTACTTGCTCCGCCTGCTGACATTTTTATAGTAATTTGATCAAGATAAGACCATCTTATTTTACGACCATAAAAAAATCTCACTAGAAGGTCAAAATCACCTGCAATTTTATAGTCTGTTGAATACATGCCAAATTCATCAAATAAAGATTTTTTAATAAAACAAGTTGGATGTGGTGGCATCCAGCCAATTCTAAACATCCATCTTTTAAAATAGCTCGCCATGTAATAACGCAATATTTTCCCGGAAAAATTATCTACAATCACCATATCAGAAAAACAAAACTCAGCTTTTGTTTTATCCATATGTTTCATTATGTCTGAACAGACATGTATATTACAGAATTTATCATCAGAATGCAAAATCGCTACCACATCACCTGATGCACGAAGAACCCCTTTGTTTAGAGCATCATAAATACCCTTATCTGGCTCAGATATAAATACTGATATCTTGTCTAGGTATTCATTAATGATTTCGATAGTGCCATCTGTAGAGCCGCCATCAACAACGATGTGCTCTATATGTGAACAATCTTGTGAAATAACTGATTCAATTGCTGATTTTATACCTTCAACGTTATTATAGACAACTGTAATAATGGACAGTTTCACAATTTATCTTTCCACTACAATATTACCCATAACAATCATATCCATTTTTGTTCTGGCAAAACAAGCATATGCTTCGGCTGGCGTATTTACAATAGGCTCATTTTCATTAAACGAAGTATTGAGAAGGATTGGTACGCCAGATTTCTGATAAAAAGCATGTATTAATCCGTAGTATTTTGACTCAATGTTCTTATCGACCGTCTGCAATCTTCCACTTCCATCTATGTGTGTTACAGCGGAAAGAAGCTCTCTTTTACTCTCTTTAATTTGAAAAACTTTTTCCATAAAGGGTACGTTGTCGACTTTTTCAAAGTACTCTGTCACATACTCTCTTAAAATAGATGGGGCGAATGGTCGAAAAACCTCTCTTCTTTTAATCTTTAAATTTAAAATCTCTTTAGCATCGTCCCTTGTAGGGTCGGCAAGAATACTTCTATGCCCTAATGCTCTTGGACCAAACTCAGCCCTGCCTTGAAACCACCCAACAACACCAGCATTAATCAGACAGTCACTTACCTTGTTATTTAACTCTTTGTCACTATATTTTTTGTATTCTATGTTTTCTGATTTCAGAAAATCTTCAATCTCCTCATCAGAAAACTGACTGCCAAAGAAACTATGCTGCATGGGGTCAATTCTATCATTACCTTGAATATGGTTATATAACCATAGTGCGCTACCTATAGCTGTACCTGCATCGTGTCCAGCAGGTGGTATGTACATGTTTTCAAAAGTAGTGTTATCTAAAATTTTCCCGTTGGCGACAGAATTTTGAGCGACGCCGCCTGCAATGCATATATTTTTTATTCCTGTTTTTCTTTGAAGGTGGTTCAATATATGAAATATCAACTCTTCCGTAACCTTTTGAATAGAAGAGGCTAAGTCTTTATGAAATTGGGTTATTTCTTCATCTTTTAATCGCGCCTTCCCGAATACTTCAACCATATAATCAGAGAAAATATTCTCAATAAATGGATCGCCATTCTCCCAACTCATCGATACACCTTCTTTTGGGTGTTTAAAATATTCTTTATTTATTTCAAAAAGCCCATTATTCTTAAAAAGGATCACATCTTTTACTTTTTCAACTAATGTAGGCTTGCCATATGGGCTCAAACCCATAACTTTATACTCATCACCATAATTCTCGAAGCCTAAATATTGAGTAAATGCAGTATAAAATACTCCAACCGAATGTGGATAAATAACACTATCAAGCACCTCTATTTTCTTGCCTTTTCCAGTTCCTATCATTGTGGATGTAAAATCCCCAAATCCATCAATTGATAATATTGCCGACTCTTCAAATGGGCTTGCAAAAAATGCACTTGCCATATGAGACCTATGATGCTCAATATTATGGATTTCAGCCTTAATTTCAGCCTCATCAATAGAAAAAGTATAAGATAGCTCTTGCTTAATAGAGCTCACTTTTCTTGTGTTTTTCAATCTATCTTTAAGTACTTTAAAACTAACAGCATGTTTAAAACTGTGAGTAATTTTCTTATAAATATTAGCAGAAGGGTCTCTTGAAATGGTTATATGATCAACATCCTGAATGCTGACGCCACATTCTTTCAAACAAAATTTAATTGACTCACTTGGAAATCCAGCCCAATGCTTAATCCTTCTAATTCTTTCCTCTTCGATCGCAGCCACCAACTTTCCATTTACAAAAATACATGCTGCACTATCGCCATGATATGCATTTATCCCTAATATAATCATTATTATTAATACCCTTTAATTAAATCTCTATAAACTAAAATCATTTTCTCAGTTGTAGTATCCAGTGCAAAATTTTCACGAACAAGTCTATTCCCGTTATTCCCTTTAATTGTCGAATTTTTAACATTATTAAATATGTTAATGACTGCCGATGCCACTTCATCCTTATCACAGGAAGTAACTATCCCCGCATCATATTTCTGAATAATAGGATAAATATTAACTTTATTACTAATAATTACAGGCTTGCTACATGCCATTGCTTCAACAATTGACATTCCAAAACTCTCCAAATAAGATGGGGCGACAAGCATCTCTGAAGTTTTTATAAATCTGACCTTATCCTCAAAATCTAGCTCACCAGTAAAAGTAACACTATCGCTAACACCTAAAGTCTTAATTATTGCAACTATATCCTTCTTATAATTATCATTATCTGGCCCTGCAATAATCAATTGCGCATCAGGGAAGGAGGAGACAACTTTTGGCCAAGCATTGGCTAGAATATCAAGGCCTTTTATATAGTTTATACGCCCTAAAAATAATACTATTTTCTTATGTTTGAGGCTAGTATATTTATCTGGTAGATTGTCAAATTCACACGCCTGATACCTTTCAATATCAATACCATTGAAAATAATTTCTACATTTTTTGTTATTTTAGAAAAAACAGATTTAGCACTCTCATCTTTTGAAGTGTAGTGAATTAATTCTGCATTGCTAAATGTGCTTCTTTCCACCAACCCTAAATATAACTTTTTCTTTAAGGTCCCTTTTAACTTAATTGAATCACCGTCTAACATCCCTCTAGGGGATATAACGTATGGAATATTAAATTTTTTGGCAATTCTTGATGCTATGAATGTTGTATAGACATAAATACAATGTATGTGAACAAGGTCAAATTTTTCAATAGTTCTTTTTAGTTTTCTTTTTAAACCCATGGATCGGAAATAAAAAAATGGAAGATCAACTGAGAAGTAGTAAACTGTTACGCCATCTATATCACATGGTGTATTCAATGGGACATCCATAACATGAACACCATCAAAATTAGTTGTAAAAACTGTTATTGCATGCCCACTTTCTACTAATTTCCTGCAAAGATCGTGGACGGACCTTACCGGCCCACCAAAACGGTATGCAGGGATATAGGCTGGAATTACATGAAGGATATTCATTTTACTTATCTTAAGTTGAGTATATAGATATACTGAAAATCTATGAATTTAATACTGCTATATCTGCTTAAATTCAATGTGCTATGAAATTTTATCAAACTTCTCCAAAATTAATACAGCCCAAAATCTACTCCAGGTAATTTGTTTATTTTTAAACTTTATTTTTATCTCTTCATCCAAATCAAATTTATCAAGATTTCCCCTGAACCACTTCTCAAAAGGCAATACAAAGCCCATCTTTGGCCGATTGTAAATCTCTACTGGTAATATGTCTTTAGACATATCCACCAATAACTGCTTATTGTTCTTTCCAAACTTTTCGTTAGATTTTATTCTTAATACGTAGTTAACTAATTTTTTATCCAAAAAAGGCACTCTTATTTCTAAAGAATTAGCCATGCCAAAGGTATCAGAATCTCTTAATAGCTGATTTTTCATATACATATTTAACTCATAAAAAGAGATTTTATCTTCAATTTTATTAATACTGGTTGAGCTATAAATTGTACACAACTTTGCTATCAGATTATATACCCTTACTTTATCAATTTTTAGTATGTTTGCCACCTCATTAGGAGAAAATAAAGCTCTTGTAGGCAGATAATAAGCCAATTCTTTTTCAGCCTGAAGTAATTCTAGTTTTTTATATTTATTAGATTTTTCAAATATCTTTATAATTGAATGTGGCACTTTAGACAAAAGTTTAAGAGTCCTTCCATTTCTAAATGATGGGTATCCATAAAATATTTCATCACCACCAACGCCTGATAAGACAGCAGTAAGTCCGCTTTTTTTTGCAGCATATGACACAAGGTATGTATTTAACCCATCTATAGTGGGCTGCTCCATAGAACAAAAGAAATCATTAATTTTACTAAGAAACAATTCTTCTGTAACTAGGTATTTAATATGGTCTGTTTTATATTTATCTACAATTAAATCCTGATAAAACTCTTCATTCAGATCTTCATCTTCAAATACCAAAGATAGTGTTTTTAAGTTTTTCTTATATTTACTAGCCACAGCAACAATTACAGAAGAATCCAGCCCTCCAGAAAGAAAAACCCCGATAGGTGCATCTGAAATTAAATGTCTTTTTATAGAGTCTTCAAATAATTTGCTCGCCTCTGTTACAACTTCACTGTATGTATTTAAAATTTTAGGTTCAAATTTATAATTATCATATTCAACTGTAAAAAGCTCATTGTTTTTATAAATTCCATAATGGCCTGCTGGAAACATTGAAATATTGCTATATATTGTAAAAGGTTCTGGAACGTACCCCAAAAGAAGAAAAAGAATTTTCGCTTCGAAATTATTTTTTTCAGAGAATTTTTTAAGTGCCCTTATCTCTGATGAATACATAAAGTTATTTTCATTTTTAAAGTAATATAACGGCTTTATACCACTCATATCCCTTGCCAAGAAAATCTCCTCTGTTTTTTTATTATAAATAGAAAATGCAAACATTCCATTTAACTTTTCTACTATCTTCTCCTTATATTCAATAAATCCATTTAAGATAACCTCTGTATCAGTATCTGAATAAAATTTATACCCTTTACTAATTAGATCGATTCTTATCTCTTTAAAATTATAAATTTCACCATTGTAAACAATTACAAAATCATTACACCTTGAAACCATTGGCTGGTGTCCGTCTTTAGATAAATCAATAATTGACAATCTAGTCTGCCCCATGGCAACTTTCTTATCAAAATAAACTCCGTGATCATCAGGCCCTCTATGATTCATCATTAATAGATCTTTTTGAAACTCGTCTTTATTAAGTTTATTATTTGTAACCTTTCCAATTATTCCGCACATATTTAGTTTTATTAAAAAATCAAAGAGTCCAAGTTGCAGAATCAACAATACCTTTAATATCAATAATCACACTTTCGCCACTAGATAAAGATCTGTAATCACTTTTGGTATATTTTTTAAACTTTTCATGCCCAACTGCCACAACAATAGCATCATACTTCCTATTCGAATCTAATGGGTTGTTGATAATACCGTGCTTATACCATTTACCTTCTACTTCATGATCAACCCATGGATCGTACACATCAATTTCAGCACCAAAGTCTTTAAGCTCTTCAATAACATCAATAACTTTAGTATTACGCATATCTGGGCAATCTTCCTTAAAGGTAACGCCAAGTACAAGTATATTCGATCCTTTAATGGTTTTTCCAGCCTTGATCATCTCCTTAATGGTTTTATCAGCAATATATTTACTCATACCATTGTTAATTTGCCTTGCTGTAAGAATAAGGTCTGGCTTATACCCAACTTCTTCTGCCTTAAAGGTTAGATAATACGGATCAATACCAATACAATGCCCGCCCACCAAACCTGGTGTTAGTTTAATAAAATTCCATTTTGTAGCTGCTGCCTTAATAACCTCATTAGTATCAATCCCCATTTGATCAAAGATAAGTGCCAATTCATTAATAAGCGCAATATTCACATCGCGCTGTGTGTTTTCAATAACTTTAGAAGCTTCTGCAACTTTAATGCTAGGTGCTAAATATGTGCCTGCAGTAATTACTTCCTTATACAGCTCATCAACTTGTATGGCCACCTCCGGTGAAGAGCCAGAAGTCACTTTAAGAATTTTAGTAACTGTATGCTCCCTATCCCCTGGATTGATTCTCTCTGGAGAATAGCCGCAAAAAAAGTCTTTATTAAACTCTATATTTGATAACTTCTCTAATTCTGGTACGCAAATATCCTCTGTAACGCCTGGATAAACAGTAGATTCATATATAACAATATCACCTCTATTTAAAACTGTGCCCACAATCCTCGATGACTCAATTAACGGAGTGAGATCTGGACGATTAGTAGAATCAATTGGTGTTGGAACGGTAACGATGTAAATATTACAATCTTTAGCGTCTTGAATATTGCCTGTATAAATAATATTAGACTTTACTGATTGCAATAATTCATCATCAATTTCAAGTGTTTTATCATGTCCATTTTCAAGCTCTTGAATGCGATCATCGCTTATGTCAAACCCCACAACTTTGAACTTTTTAGCAAAGGCAACTGCTAGTGGAAGACCGACGTAACCGAGACCAATTAAACATATCTTTTTATTGTTTACATTCATTTAACTTATATTCTCCATATTTATTGAAATGCACTAATTTTGATATATTGATAATTAATTATCAATACTGCCAAACAATTTACTATTTAAAGTATAAATCTCATTTGAGCCCACCAAAGATATCATTTTGTACGCTTCTTCATATTTAAAAGACACTTTATCCATGCTAAAATATTTTTGCACTCTGTGCCGCATAGCAACTCCCATCTCTATTCTTAAATGCTTATCATTTATTAACAATTCTAGATGAGAACATAAAGAAATTAAATCATTTGGACTAGATAAAAACCTTTTGCCTTCTTCGCCAACCAGCATACTAGTCCCTCCAACACTAGTACTAATAATAGGTAATCCGGCAGCCATAGCTTCCAAAATTGCATTAGAATTACCCTCTGCAAACGAAGGCAATATGAAAATATCCATATTTTTTAAACGAAGAGGAACGTCATTAACATATCCGCGAAATTTAACATTTTCCGCAATATTTAAATCTAAAGCCTTCTTTTCAAGTTGACCTTTCAAAGGTCCATCTCCCCATAGTTCTAATGTTGAGTGAAAATTCAAATTGGCTTGAATATTTTTCCACGCAATTAAAAGGGATTCTACATTCTTTTCCTTGCTCAGCCTACCAACGAAAACCACTTTACAAATATTATTCAGCCTTTTGTCAATTTCTATATATTCACGATCAACATTAATTCCGTTTGTTATCATAAAAACCCTTTCACTTGGAAAGTTAATGCTTTTTGTTTCATGAAGACTATCTATTGACATACAGATAAGAGCATTAGACATTTTTAGTATCTTAATTTTTATAAAGCCAAACAGCGACTTATTTAAGCCTGGTATTCCGTAATCTCCCACACTTGGAAGCTTAGTTATCACTGGCACGCCAATCATCTTGCAAAGAAAAATAACATAAAGACTAAACCAACTTATTTGGTGAGCATGAACAATATCAAAACTATTTTTATTACTGACAATAAATTTAAATAAAGCAAAAGGGAGGTAAGAAAACCTGAGTATTTTATTACTAAAAAATCTAAGCCTATTAACAGATACCCCGTCAACAACCTCTTTATTATTTTGAGATTTTATAATTTTCCCTGAAATAACCTCGACATTAATGCCATGCATTATCAGTTTTTTAGCTAGCTCGTGAGATTGTTTTTCTAATCCTCCAGTAACCGGATACGGATATTCCGGAACAACCATCAAAATACTTAGATTTTCTTCTATCTTGTTCATATTCACCTAATTTAATTAAAATCTATATAGCCATTTCCATATGCGAAGATCCTATATAAAAAATCAATGCTTTTTATACTGAAATACAATAGTACCATTAAAATTAATGGGTGATTTAACCTCTCCTCTCTCATTAAATAATAGAAAGCTAATGTAAATGTTATCATATTAACCCTGCTATCTCCTAAGAGGAGAGTTGCTGGAAATAATGGCAATAATACCAAAATCATTCTAAAATTATTTTTTGTAACAATTAAAAGAATTAGTGAAAAAGCTGTAAGTTTAAATACAGTTTTTGGTGAAAAATCATAAGAGATGTAACTTGATGCCTTAAGTAAAACACTATCCAATTGAAGTATCAAAACCGCCAAAATAAAAATACTTGCAACTGCATATTTTAGAAATAAATTTACCCTAATTACAATTAATCCTTTAGATATTTTTACTAATTGATTCCGAATAGACCCCGAATAGTTACCCATAAGCAAACTCGGAAAAAGGATAATTGATTGCAAATGTGCAAACGGTGAAAGTGCCAACATAAAGAATGTCTTTTTACCTGTAAAAAGTGCCGAATAAACTAAAAATATATATGCAATTTTTAAACGTTCTGCAGCACCCAACAGGGCAATAGTATAATAATTAGTTAGTAAAAGAAAAATGACCAGATTGCTTACTCTATATTTAAATCCTAAAAGGATAAATCCTACCAACAACACTACATTCAAGAGCGAAATAAATAAATCTTTGTCAAGGCCAGAAATAGCACCAATCCATAAAATATAGTAAGAAATGGGCTCCTTACTATTCACATGTTTATACGCTACAGCGCCTACCTCCTTAAAGTTTGTCTCTCTTAACATACGATAAAGGTCACGATAGCCAAATGGCTTTCCTTGATCACCATGTATATAAGCGCTAGTTATTTCATAAGAAAGAATAAACAGAATAGGTAGTAACAAAATAATAATTAACGTTTTTTTGCTAATCATAAAAAACGCTTATTGTTACTTTATTTAATTTTGTATTTTTATTCATGAGCATACATCCAAGATTGAAATATAAGTATCGTCCAAATCTGCTGACCAAAGTCACCCTCTCCCATAAGATGCTCTGACCACATTTTTTGAACAACCTTTTTATTTAAATATTTATTTTTATCCAAGAGCTCATCACTTAGCAACCCTTCTGCCCATAACTTTAGATCCCCTTTTAGCCACTCACTAATTGGAATACTAAATCCCATTTTAGGTCTATCTACCATTTTATTTGGCACATACTTATTGAGTAGATTTTTTACTATATATTTGTTATTTTTATCAGAAATTTTAAATTTATTAGGCAGCCTCCATGCCCACTCTACAATGCGATGATCTAGAAATGGAATGCGCGCCTCAAGAGAAAATGCCATTGAAGCACGGTCTACTTTTACTAAAATATTGTCAGGAAGATAGCTCAATGTATCAATAAACAAGGCTGTATCAAGTGAATTATTTAAAGGATTTTTTTCATATTCACTATCAAACCAGCAGCGATTGTCATTCATAACAATTTGACACGGATTCAAATGTTTTATTTGTGCTTTATAGATTTCATCAATGTTATTAGATTTAAGGAATGACGAAACCCTATCCTTACGTCGTAAAAATTCCATAGATTTTCCAAAGCACAAACTATCTACAGATTTTGCAATAAGCTTTCGAAATGAGCCCGGTATTCGCGAATGAATATTACACCTTGATACAAATGCTGAATAATGGTTATACCCAGCAAAAAGTTCATCTGCGGCATCACCTGTAAGAACAACTTTAACCTTTTTACTAGCTAATTTTGATACAGCTAGAGTTGGAATCTGAGAGATATCGGAAAATGGCTCATCGTATATTTTCGATAAATTTTTCATTAATTTTAATACTATTTTTGGAGTTAGTATTAATTCAGTATGCTTTGTACCTAAATATTTAGCAATCTTTTGTGCATGATCAGCCTCATTGTACTTGTCTTCTTGAAATCCTATGCTAAACGTACTAATCGGATCTTTTGATTGGGATTGCATAATTGCAGTTACTAGCGTTGAATCTATACCACCTGAAAGAAATGATCCTACAGAAACATCAGCTTTCATTTGCCCAGAGACTGATAAATTTAGAAGCACATCAAGCTCATTAGTCGCTGTTTCTAAATCCAAATCATCTCTTATTTTTCCATCTAAATTTGACAATTTTTCAGATAAAGACCAGTATGGTTTACTTTTTATTTTGCTATCTAAAGCATTACTTAGTGTAATGTAATGACCAGGAGGTAATTTGTAAATATCTTCATATATTGAATATGGGGCGGGAATATACCCGTAATCAAAATATAATGAAACCGCTTTATTATTAATATTTCTTGTAAAGTTAGGATGCTTAGACAAAGCCTTTAGTTCCGAGCCAAACATAAATACTCCACCCTTCCATCCATAATATAAAGGCTTTTCGCCTAGTCTGTCACGAGCAAGCGTTAGCTTTTCAGATTTTCGATCCCAAAGTGCAATTGCATACATACCTATAAAATTTTTCAGTGCCTTTTCAATACCCCAAAAAGAAATTGCTGACAACAGTACCTCGGTATCAGAATCACCCTCCCATTTAAATATATACCCTTCAGCTCTTAACTGGAGGCGCAATTCTTTATAATTATATATTTCACCATTGAAAACGACAACATACTTACCGCATGCTGAACTCATTGGCTGATGTCCCATTTCTGATAAGTCTATAATTGACAGTCGGCTATGGGAAAAAACAATACCTTGAGAATCGTCAAACCAGAGCCCTTTGTCATCTGGCCCTCTATGAGATAGCTCACATATCATTTCCATTGCAATATTTTTATTTAACGCTTTATTTTTTTGATGCCAAAAACCCGCAATTCCACACATAATTTATTTTAAGCTTATATCTTTATTAACGAATAAGGCCACGACCCTGGGTAATTTAAATTGAACCAATCTAAAGTTTCTACTAAGTAAAAAATTAGTCACATCTTCGATTGTACTCTCCTCCCTGATGCCTCTTTCAAATCCCAAATCTGCAGATATATATTCAATATTTTTTAACAGTTTTTCACATCCAACCAATGCCTCCGGCTCAGCCCCTTCCGCTTCCAGCTTAAGTAGTTTAATTTTTTTAGTTTTATCAAAAAAACTATCCAACCTTCTCCCTTTAATTTTTATTACATCATTATAAGTCTTTGGCTTAATAAAAGAAGAGTCTGCATTAGATGATGAAACAAAAAACTCTAATGACTCATTCTTATTCCATAATCCATAATTAAAAACATTAGAAGGCTTAACATTTTCAGAAAGACAATCAAATTCATGTGTTGAGGGCTCAATTCCATAATATTCAATATCAATATTCGACTCATCAAAATATAATTTTAAATCACCAATATTTGCACCACAATCAATAATCACATCACCATCTAGAAAGTTGATGCTATCTAACATATAATCATTGCCAATAACAACTGCCCTTTCCGAAATTCCATTGGAAAAACTAAATAAATTTTGACTTTTTGAATAAAAAAATCGCTTATATTTTTTAGAAATTACACTGTATTTACCGCTTCCGACATAACGGAATAAGACATCTTTCCCCCTTAACAATGACCTGAAATTAAAAAGAAAGCAAAATAGATACCCGCTTGTTTTAACAATTTGTTTTCGATAATAACGATCCATATATATGAATGGAAGTTGAATATATTTTTTAATCATGCTGAATCCTGTAATCTCTTCTATTGAAAAACAAGCCTGTATTTTTTCTTTACAGTCGTCATTATTAAATTATCAAAAGGCTGGTGACCTTTAGTAGCCTCCATTACCATTCCAGGATAATAAGTCTTTCCAAGATCCTCAGAATCACGCCTAATGCCATCTAGATAATAGGTTACTCCATTGCCATGGCGAGATATTGCAAGCAAGAGAGAGAAAATTCCTGTTGAAGGTAAAAACCTAGTCCCTATTGATCTTCCAAAGATATGAAGAAAAAGACGCGCCAGATTTTTAACATACCCATCGTCATATCTAAGTGCAGACAACCATGGGCTTATACCAACAACATTATAGATCAATTTCCAAAAATTAAGCCGACCCATTGAATGATTGGATTTAGGATTGTAGCCTAGTCGACTAAAATCCAGATTATTTTTATCATGTAAATTGAAGGTTGGATATAAGAATAACTCTCGTGGTGTTCTATTTTTTAAACTACTGTTTCTCACTATGAGATGTGGGGTCTTTCCTATGATATTTTTATCAAACATATTGATTGATGCAACATGGACGATTTGACCATCATATGCGTTATCAATTCTAGATATAGAACTGTTAGACGAGTAGACAATTACACCATCAAAAGGAGTTACACTTGAGTCACTACCAGAGCCAATTATCATCACTTTATCCATAAGTACGCTCCCTTCTGACAAATTTCACAACATCAATCATGGAATTCAGTTCAGCCTTCTTAAATTCTATTGAGTTTGAAAATTCAGGAAAATGCTTTTGTCCACTTGGATTTTGAATTCCTGGAAATCCATATTGTTTTATAAAATTAATAATCCACTCTTTAACATTGCTAGAGTGGAATAAATCTCTATTTAGAAGTGTGTGTATATCCAAGTCAATCGAATATTCATAAGTATTTGGACATCCAAGATACCATGGCTTTCCAAATATTAACGCCTTCTTTCCAGATAGAGCCGCTTCAATCGCAGTTGTTCCAGTTAATGTCACGCAAAATTCCGATTTTTTCAACATATTTTCACTTGAAATTGAGTGATGTAGCACAGTTACACCCTTCATAGAGTTTATAGCACTATAAAGAAAGGTACTCCTCCCAAGATATCCGATTCTAGCTCGGTACGTTTGAGATGGATGCTCTTTAAGGTAGATATGAATATCTTCTGGTAATAATGCACGCAGAATCGCTACTACATTAAATTGATCACCGTACTCTCCACCATCTGGACATGAAGTTCTCTCTGGCTCATAGTGTAAAGGAAAGTAAACAAATTTCTTATGTAGGTTATTATCAGACTTTTGAAGAGGGTATCTTTCTAATTCCTTGAACATCCTCTCCTCAATAGAGTGAACTGCATTCAGGCTTAATCCTGCCCTGCTAAACAAGACCTTGTCGAGCCATAATCTCTGCCGTGGAAGTTTGTTTATAATTCTACCGTTTGCATGTCCAAAAGAAATAACATCAATAATTTTCTTACAAAATTCAACCATAAATCTTTTAAATTTGTATCCAGGACTTATCATAAGAAGATGAAGTTGCTTCTGATCGCCAATTATTTGCTTTTCAATTAAATTGCCATCGTTAGAATTTTGAACTTTAGAGTTAAGAAACTTTTTTGCCTCATCGATCAGTCTTATATCAAGTTTTTTTGAGTATTTTTTTTCTAAAACTTTTATTTTTTCACCACTGATTCCTCTTCTTAAATACATAATTGGTGATATAGCGGTAATCACCCCAAAGCTGTAACTATCAATACCTTTAAACTCACAAAGCTCATAAAATAAATACTGAAGATACGAATGTGGAGATTCAGACAAAAGAATAAAATCAGGTTTAACCTCCTCAATAATTGATGTGGCATATGTACACCATTTATGAAATAGGGCCTCTCGCTCAACCATTCTAAGTAAACCTACCCTGTCCACTCTATCCATCATCTTAAAACAAAGATCTTTCACTTTATTGTATCTTGCAGAGTGTGTAAAATTAACCAACAATTCATTTGAATTAATATTGTATTGCCCAGGCCAATATTGCTCATGAAATTCAAGAGTCTTACAATTAGGAAATCTATCAGTAATTTTATCGATCCAGTCATCGTACCCTAAATAAAAAACAGGCTTTGCAATTCTTTCTTCTTCAACTTCAACCATTAAGTCCCACCAAATATCACGACTAGAACTTATATATATATATTTTTCCAAACGATCTCCTTTTTTTATAATAGATTATTAATTTAATTTACGTAACAACATAAATGCCTCAGCATAATCAACTCCAACAGAGCTACCTCTTAATGCATTTAAACGAAGCGCATTATCAATACTTCTACTATGTGGTGGTTGTCGCATTTCCTTAGAATAAGCCTCAAGAACTTGTTTTTTAATATTAATATAGTTTGTTATATCTATAAATACGTTGGGGCAAAAAGGCTCGATCTCTGGGGTCTGCCATTCTGTACTAGAAAGAACTTCAAATGCGTAGATTTCTTTTACACAGAAATTAGGCTGTGGTCTGCACGCAGTTATTACAGCTTTGTGTGTTATTTGATGATCAATATTTAAATCACCAGCATGATGTGTATAAATAATTTCTGGTTGCAATTTTTCAATCACCTCTTCAATTAATTGAACTACATCTAATAAAGCAACTGTATCCATTTTATTGTCTGGAAAATCAAATTGCTGAGTCGAGGAGACACCTAGGATATTAGCTGCATTTTTTGCAGCCTGTTGCCTTTCTTGAATCTCTTTAGAGGATGTATTGCGAGAGCCTACGCCGTTAGTCATAAATACCACGTGTACTTTATCACCTTTATTGATATGCTTGGCAATGGTCCCGCCACAGCCTAATACCTCATCATCTGGATGGGCAGCCACTATCAAAACTATATTATTCATTTTTTTCTTGCCACTATATTCCATGATGCAAATTTATGATTATTCTTTAAATTAAAATTAGTTACTATTTTCTCTTCAAGAGAGATTATGTCAAATTTTTTAAAGAGAGATCTCAGGTGCTCTTCATTAGAAAAATGAACTTTTCCAACATTGGCAAACTGACCTTCTTGAATGTCAGTTCTAGTGTATTTATCACCACTGACCCCCTTCCCCTTTGAAAAGTCATCATGATTAGTAGAAAACCAATCCACACCGATAAAATACCCGCCACTTTTCAACGCGGCATAACTACAATCCAAAGCCTGACTTACACTGGTAAAATCATTGTGAGTCACCGCCGCCCTATCTATTACGATATCAATTTTTGGCAACGATATAAACTGATCAATACTAGTAAAATCACCAGCCACTACCTGGCTATTTAATTCTGGAAATTTTTCATGCAAACTATCGACAATAGCTTTACTACCTTCAATGCCATAATAAACCATACCCAATGACTTTATAAAGGGTATATTTGGTCCGGCACCACAGCCTAATTCAAGTACCACCCCATTTTTATACTCTATCGTATCTTTGCAATAACGATAAACTAAAGAAATTAAGTCAGTCCATGGCCAAGATGTTAATTGAGACCTTTTTTTATACACATTCTCCCATTCAGGTGAAAATCCTTTATTTTTTTCTAGCATAACGTCTTACCTCCATTATTGGTAAATTATTTTTCATAATGATATTTTCTATTTCATTATTATCGTAATTCATTATCAAGTCTAGTATTGATAAATGAGAAGTAAAATTATCCTTATTCCTGTATTGCTTGTAAACGGGATGATTATAGTTTTGAAATATTAAGTCAATATTAGAATCCTTAAAGGCATCTTTATTTGCATAGCCCTCTCCCTCGCCGCCAAATATATAAACAGAAGCCTCTAATTGTTGACACATGTCCAACACTAAATCGCTCTTTTGACCTTGAAAATTATAATCACTTGCCATTACAATTGGAATATCTATATTTAATAACTTGAAAATATACTTGTAAAAATAAACATTTAAATCAACTAGTCTATCCCACTTCTGATTGAGATACATATCTTCCAGGAAGAGTCTATGATTTTCAAAAAAAGGATGTTTTTTGTAATTTAAGAAAATTGACATATAATGCCTCTCTGCCCAATTTGTCTCATTGTTTATTTCTATTTCTCCAACAGTTTTATCAAAATGTTTTTGCGACTTAGTTGGAGCGCTTAGCATCAGCTCTCCATTATGGGTATAGATTTTATTTCTATTGTCCCATTCTTTTTTTTGATATTGTGCAATATCAAAAAAACAAAACATGTCTGCTAATAGAATTTTATGGAATGTCCCTAGCCAAGGCAAGTAAGTTGGCTGGTGTGCAGTTAAGATCATTTAATTCCCTTATTTAGTTGGTTAATAATATATACAACATCTTTATTTGTTAATGAGGGGTAAATTGGCAAAGATAGAGTTGTTTGAGTTAAATTGTAGGCATTTTTATATTTAGAGCCATTGTCTAGCAACTCCCAATCCTCAATAGGTATTATTGTTTTAATACCTTGCTTTAATAACTTGTCTTTAACTTCTAACGGATTATTAATTCTAATTATGGAGCGATAGTTCACAGCTGTGTTGTTTTTACTTTCTATTAAATCTAAAGCCGACTCTTTATACATCGTAAATATTTTTTTTCTCCTTTCTAAAAATACAGGTAATCGTTTTAACTGCACCCTGCCAATAGATGCCTGGACATCCGTCATCTGAAAGTTGAATCTATGTTTTTTATCCCTTCGACAATCAAAATCACGGTAATCTCTGACCCTCTCAACCAGTCTCTTGTCTTTTGAAACAAACATTCCACCTTGGCCGCCAGATGTCATTAATTTTGTAGCATAAAAAGAAAATATTCCAACTTTGCCAATTAATCCTGTTTTTTTCTGGCCAATTAAAGCGCCTAATGATTGAGCACAGTCTTCGATAATATCTATATTTTCGATATTTTCGATATTACTTGGTAAGCCAAACATATGAGGCACAATAGCAATGTCAGCACCACTCTTTTGTATTTCCTCTAAACAAATATTAGGGCTATTCACTGCATTATCTATTAATATTTCTTTTGCTTGAGCCATTGCTACAGCATTACGCAATGCTGAACAGGCGTATACTGGTATTGCAATAGATTTGTTTTTGGCATTTAAAGACCAGAGCGCCATAAATAATGCTGATGTACCGCTAGATAAAGCAACTGCATGCTGCTCTGGTAGACCTAAAAAATCACAGAACTCATTTTCAAACTTTTCGACTTCCAAACCTTGGGAGATATAACCAGACTCAAGTACTTTAGAAACTGCCTGTTGCTCTTGCTTACCTAAAGTAGGTTTATTATGTTCTATCACTTTTTATAATAATCTTTTTTAACAACCATTGGATTGCCAACAACTAAAGAGTAATCTGGTATGTCAACACCTTCAACAATTGTTCCCGCTCCAATAACGCAGTGATTTCCAATATTTGCACCACCCTTTACAACACTATGGGATCCTATAAATACATTATTGCCAATAATAATGTCCTTTCTCTCTATCTTATCTGACAATCCAATACATCTCATATGAGAATCTGCCGCATTAATTGCAACAAAAGAAGCAATATCGCAATTATCACCAATAATAACATTAGCATGTTTGGCATTTATTTCAGAAAATCCTGAGATAACGACATTTTTTCCTATTTT
>Ga0233447_1001701_pt1 | contig 17377 bp, 18 predicted proteins | sample SI_124_October20_3_FD_183014 | JGI IMG/M metagenome (GOLD analysis project Ga0233447, IMG submission 183014) | Seawater microbial communities from Saanich Inlet, British Columbia, Canada - SI_124_October2016_135_MG | ecosystem: Environmental > Aquatic > Marine > Inlet | place: Canada: British...
GAGGATTTTTGACAAGATACTTATTTAAATCAAGTTCACCTTCTGTATAGTTTTCTGCAGGTGATGGAAAGCCAGCAGAAACACTTTCAGTTGCCATGGAAGGTTTGATTTCCATTTGACAAACCGGTGACAGTGTAAAAAACAGAAGGTCTTCTGCAGGAAATAAAGATTTATTATTTATAGGATTATTCATTATATTTAATATATTCTACAGCTAAAAATAGATTAAAATGGAACTCTATACAAGTAACAAAAGACAATATTGGGTTATACCTAAACTGCATAGAGCTATTTTAAAATATCATAACAGTGTAAAATCAACTTACAAAGTATTTTGAATAATTTTTCACAGATACAAGCAAATAGAAACTGCAGTTACTTACAACAAAACAATCTATTTTTGATTATTCTGTAAAAATTTCTGCTATTGTTTTTATAATAAAATGATGTTTTAATATTAGTAAATACAACAAGTGTAAACATCAAAAAAGGAGGTCAAAAATGAGAAAACTAAGCACAAAAAAACTACAGGTGGTTCATAGTGCTATTGCAGATTATGACTATGAGAACAAAAATATTATCTTTGATATTCCTTCTTTAATGGAATACTGCATAGAAAATGATGTTAGAAAATTACTTGAAGAGAAAAAGCTTCGTACAAGTGAAATTAACAGTATTCTAAAGTCTATAGATTTTGATATTTATTTTAAACAATTGAAAACAAATAAAAACTCAGTAAAGATAAAACTTAATTACAGTGACTTTGATTCTTTTGAAAACAGTTATATGGGATCAAGCGGTTAATGCCCCCTGCCCTATTGATGCATTTTTTTTAAAACTTTCGTTTCACCTATGATTTATGACTCAACTTTCCTCTCAGAAAGATAATCTTTGAATAATAATTTATTATGTCTATCAAGATTGTTTTTTGATTTATGAATTGTATTAAATATAAGCTTTTTGTATTTATTAAAAGGTTTGATTATTTTCTGATATATTTATAAAAATTATTATGATTGTCGCCATCTTTCAAAATGTTAATATTTATTGAAATCTTCAGACCAGCAAAAATGCATTAACTATACATTAATAACCTTATATTGAACATATTTTGCTTGTACTACTGAACTAATTACACTATAGTTAATGAACTAATTACACTTTATAACAAACAACAAAACGTGCGATCATGAATTATATCGAAAGAAAAATAAGTAAACGTTTAGTAGAAGAGGCAGGCTATTTTCCAATAATAACAGTAATAGGAGCAAGACAAGTAGGTAAAACAACTCTTATTAAAAAAACTTTTCCTGAAAAAGAATATTTTTCCTTTGAACCTTTAGTTAACAGAGAATACTTCAATAATGATCCATGGTCTTTTTTCGAGCGGTTTAAAAAAGGAGCTTTCTTTGATGAAGTACAGCATGTTCCGGATTTGTTTTCATATTTACAGACAGTTGTTGATGAAAATCAAATATCCGGGCAATTTATTATTTCCGGTTCCCAAAACCTATTTATTAACGAAAAAATTTCTCAAAGTCTTGCCGGAAGAGTTGGTATACTGCAGCTCTTCCCTTTTACAGTTAGTGAATTAAAACCCAAAGAATTACTAAGAAATTCTCTGAATTCAATTTTTTTAGGATGGTATCCTTCTATTTACGACAAAGGTATACCTCCCAAATTATGGTATTCAAACTATATAAATACATACATAGAAAAAGATGTAAGACAGTTGCTTAATATCCGGGACATTCACAAATTTAAACGTTTTTTAGAAATATGTGCTTCTTCAGCTGGTCAACTTTTTGTTCTTGAAAATATTATTAAAATTGCCGGTGTATCAAAAAATACCGCCTATCATTGGTTAAGCATTTTAGAGCAAACTTTCATAATTTACTTTCTTAGGCCGAGTCATAGAAATTATAAGAAAAGGATAATCAAAACACCAAAACTTTATTTCTACGATACAGGTATTATCTGCTCTTTACTTAATCTGACTGAAAAATCAATTAAAAATCCTAATAATATTGATATTTATGGACATCTTTTTGAAAATATGATAGTCTCTGAAATCAAAAAAGAACTTCATAATTTAAATATATCTTATAATCTATATTACTGGAGAGATGACAAAGGTAACAATGAAGTTGACCTTTTAATTGAAAAGGATAGAAACTACATACCAATTGAAATAAAATCATCAAAAACTCCTAAAGCTGATTTTGCAAAGTCATTAAATACATGGATAAATGATATATCTGACAATAGTGAAAATGGATATATAATATATGGTGGAAAAGAAGAACGTAGGATAAATAATTCATGCTTTGTTTCTTGGAATGCCCTAGAAATAATATATACAGATATCATCAGCTAATCCTTAGATTTATGGTATTATGACATTATGGTATTACATAATGTCATAATAGTTTGAATACTTCCCCTCCCCTTTTTTAAAAAGTATTTTTTAAAAGAAATTTTATCCCCATAGCCTAGATTTTCAGGAAGCTTATACTCATTAATCATTTTATTTTTATCAGCCTCATTTAAATAACCTAGGTTTTCAGAATTAAAAATAAATTCTTTAAGGTTATTTTGTCGTTCTATTTCACTGAATTTTAAAATATAATTGTCAATCCATTTATTAATTTCGTTTTCTCCTTTTAGGGCCGCTTCTTTTTTTTCCCTTAGTTCTGCTTTTTTTAAAGCTTTGAGTTTCTCTTCTCGGACCGAGCGTTTCTGTTCTAGTTTAGCAGTAGCTATTTCATTCTGGAGGTCTTTTAACTTTTCTCTGAGATTATTAGTAAACAAACCTGCTGGGTTTTCAATACCTGGGTTTAGATTTTTAATAAACTCTTTTAGATAACTTCTTATTAATTTTTCATTATTAACATCACAAACAAGTTTTTCTAATACTTTTGTTTTAAAATTGGGTATCTCTTTTTTTATGTCAGCAACAAGGACTAATTTAGCTACTGATTCTGTTATGATATGTTTATTAAAAGAAGCTTTAGCTTTAGAAATATTTATATTATATATAGGGGTTCCCGATTTTGCTCCCTTTTCTACTCCCTCTTTTCTTCCCGAAACTTTATAAAATTTTTTGACGGCATCAGGAATAATATTTTTAATTTTAGGATCTGATAATTTTAAATATCTAATTTTCCCATAGTTTAGGGCTTCTAACTCCCCTTCCCTCCTCATTAGCGAAATTGTATTAGCAATTGTTTTTTCTGATTTATTTAGTTTTTTAGAAAGTTTATAGTTACTCCAAAAGAATTCCTTCCCGGTTTTACGATAGTTTTTAATCATACAACTAATTGACTGTCGAGTTGTGGCCATACTTTAGTTCTCCTTTCCATATCTGTTTTTGGTTGTTGTCTTGCCTAATAGTCGAAAATGTGCAAAAAGAGTACGTTTACAATGTTGTGGAATTTTCCTAATGAAGTATAATTTAAAATACAGGCTTTCAATTTACTTCATTGTCACAACGGTGAAATCTAAATTAAAGTTTTAGAATCCCCGACGTTAGCCCGTCGGGGATTTGCTTTTTATTGTAAAAAGACTTTTAAGCTAATCTTCAATTTCTCTCGATATGACCTCCTTGCTCATTTCTGTCTTTAAAAGGAATTTTAAACAGAATTTATTATTTATAGTATTTATACTCCTTCTTCCATTCCTAGGTGTCCTAAAACCGGAAGATGGAATTAATAAGTAATGAACTACCTCGGGGCAGAGCCCACGAGGTATCACGCTTTTCAAAAAAGCTTAGCAAAACTCTGCTTGTTTTGAAACGACCCAGAGGGTCGTGGAATAAACCCAGCCTGATTTAAAAATCTTTGGATAAAAGTTTTTCTGCATTATTCTCCTTTTATTATCTTTATACAGTGTATTGTTTTAGCTGTCAACTGGGTTTCTTGTGCACAAATTTTTACCAATTGTAAAGTACTATTACTAATATATTAAAGAATTGTGTATAGTTGATTGAATTTTACTGTGTACTTCTGTTAAAAGCTGTGAAATTGTGTTAAGTACTGTTAATAGTAGTGAAAGTTTATACTTAGATAAAATCATTTTCTTGTGGCTAAAATTGGATTTATACAGTAGTTAACAATACTTCACAGTAAAAAAAATGATATTTTTTTATATTTTTTATATATTCTCTTTGTTATTGTCGACAATTGAGTAAAATATTGATATTTACTGATACATCCCCTCCCCTTTTTTATTATTTAAAAAAGGTCTTTAGAAATATATATTTTTGATTAAATAAAAATATAGCACTATGTGATTGCCCCATTATTTTATAACTAAATCAGAAATGATCCTAAACAAGTGTTTTATTGCAAACAGAAATAGTATTTACTGTGAAATGACTGTGAAAACTTGTGAGAGAAATAGCTTAATTTGTGAAGTACTATGAAGTGATAGTTATATATATAACATTTTATATTATTTGTTTTTTTATAATGTTTTCACAAACTGTTACTAATTGTGAACAATCAGTAACAGTTGATTGTTTTCACACCAATTCACAATATGTACACATTAACTTAACAGTAAAGCATAACAGTTAAATGTTATGAAAACTATAAAATACTGTGCATCGTTACTATTTAAAAATTATATAGTTTGCTGGGTTATAATATCTAACTTTAACATCATTGACACACTGTGAATTGCTGTGAAAACATTGTTTATAGAAAATGATAAATTGTGAAGCATTACGCATGAATTACATTGTGAAGTTCTGTTAAATACTTTTCATTATTAATAATGAAATAGAATTTTATACCAATAAAAATATACTGCAAGGGCAGGGGGAGAATAATAACTTTTATTTGTTACTTACTATTAACAAGCTGTGAAAACATTATTCTTTATACATAAATAATCAAGTGATTATTATAACAATCACTGTTAACAGCAAATAACAGGTAAAATAACAATTTGTGCATAATATGTACACAGTAATTTAACAAGAAAATATAATATAAAAACTTTACACAGTGTTGCATTACTGTTAACAACCCTATAAACTTATAATTATAACACTTTATAACAATATTTTAGGATCACAGATGCCCCCAAAAGACTGGAAAACAAGAGAACAGTTAGCTATCCTGTCACAGGTTCATACTAATACTGTTTCAACCTGGCTTAACGAAAATAAAGAAAAAAACAAGGAAAACCTAGAGTATTTTAAATTAAACGTAGCTAATAAAGAAAAAAACAAATGGTTTATAAATCCCGAAGAATTCTATAAGTCTTACCCGAAGCGAGTTTCATATGAGCGTGAAGAAACGATTAAAGAACCTTCTTCAGTTCCTCCGCCTTCAGATTCTTTTAATAATTTCACAAATGAACAGACAACTTTAGACAGGGAAGAAGGGAAGGGGGCTCTTGTTTCAAGTAAGGATTTAAAGATTGCTCATAATGTAAGAGATGCATTTGGTAAAATAGGTTATGTAATAGAACCTAAGAAGCCTTTTTATAGTAGAGTAGCTTTTTGGCTTATTATTATTATTATAGCGCTTCTTGGTTTATTCATTTTTGCATATGTTGAACATAAAAAGACTATAATAGTACAAAGAAAACAAATAGCCGAATCATACAAAACTCTCATTTTATCCAAGGAAGAGCAGTATAATATTAAAATAAACGCTATTGAAACGCACTGCAAAGAGAAACTTTTGTACCAGGCACAGTTAAATAAAAAAGATTTAGAATTAAATTTAAAAGATGTTGAGTTAGTTAAAAGTGAATTGGCTAAAAGCAAACTACTGACTCAGCAGCAGAATAATCAGCTAGCAGAAACTAAAAAAGAACTTTCAAAGCTTCAAGAAGAATTTAAAATAATTAAGCCTGAAGAATCTTCTATATCCTCTACAAAATAACTCACTGAAAATAAAAAAGAAAAGCAATAGGGCAGGGGGCTTATGCCTGACAACTATTCTTTTTAATAATTATTGCATTATTACATTCTGGCATTATGGCATTATGGTATTATGTAAACAAATAATTACTATTAAAAAAGATGAGGTTTTTTATGATTATTAGTGCTTTGAATTTAAAAGGTGGTTCTGGTAAAACTACTTTATCCACAAACCTTGCTATTTATTTGGCTTCTAAAAAGAAAAAAGTTCTTTTAATTGACACGGATAAGCAGGGGAGTTCTATAAAATGGTTTGCGGAACGGGAAGAAGATAATAATAAAATATCCGTTATAGAGTTATCTGATCACAGAGCACTGCAAAAACAGATTAATGATTTTCAGAAAATATATGATCACATTATTGTTGATGGTGCTCCATCGGTAGATATTTTAGCAACTGTAAGTATAGCATTATCCGATCTGGTAATAATTCCGGTAAATCCATCACCGTATGATATATGGTCAACAGAAATAATGATAGAACGTATTAAGCAGACAAGAGAAATAAAGAAAAATTTACTTGCATATTTTTTAATTAACAGATTCAGTACAAGAACAAATTTATCCGCAGAAACTGTAGAGGCTTTAAAAGAATTTGAATTACCTATTTTTAAAACAAAACTTTGTCATAGAGTTGCATATCCCGATTCGGCACTAAATGGATTATCTGTTATCGAGTGGGGAGATCAGAAGGCGAGGGGAGAAGTAGAATCATTAGGAAAAGAAATTGTAAAAGCTATGAAATAGGAAACCATTAATATTATGACTACCAGAAAAAACAGAAAAACGTTATCAAGTTCTATAAAAAAAGATTTGGAAAACAAATCACAACTTGTAGATGATGTAATAAAGCATGTGCATAGTAAAAGTGAAATACCAGAAAGCCATAATACCAGAATACAAGAAAAGGAAAAGGCCACTTTTTACATACGGAAAAGCAGACTTGAAGCATTAGAAGATATTGCATATAAACTTAAAAAAGCTTATCCTGAAAAGAAAAAGAAAATAAATAAATCAACTTTACTAGAGGCTGGACTAGAATTAATATGTACTGAACTGGAAAAAAGTATTAAATCAGAAAAAGTGCTGCTGCTGGTAAATAAACTCTAAATTAAGCAATGATCAAAAATATGACTTAAATAATTAGATAAACATACATACAGTTTATTATTTTGTTTGTATTTATAAGTATTTAATATGTATTTAAGGAGTATTGTATTTTCCTAGTATCAAGAAGGTTATAAATAACTATTGCAACTGAAATTATGCTGTTAGCCTCAAGCGAATTGCAACTGAAATTATGTAAGTAAACATTCCTAATTACACCTGAAATTATGTAAATATGCCTTAAGTTGTTTTAATACAGTAGCTAAATTGCACCTAAAATTGTGTGTTCCCGCCTCAATATCTTTTATAACCATTAATTGCACCTGAAATTATGTAAGTAAACATTCCTAATTACACCTGAAATTGTGTTACTTTGCCTCAAATTAATTGTTTTCCTCCCATCAATTGCACCTAAAATTGTGTAATTCTACCTCAAAAGCTGTTATAAACCTTAATTGCACCTGAAATTATGTTTTTGGAGCAGGTTCTTAATTGCAATTGAGATTATGTAATCCTGCCTCAAATGGGAAAAGTCTTTTATGTAATTGCAACTGAGATCGTGTTATTTAGATACAAAATAACATCTATTAAAACAGTTTAAAAAAAATGTTTTAATAGATTTGACATATATACAATAAGCAATAATATATAATATATAATATATCAATAAACTTGAAGCTTTTAATATGGAGCGACAGATGCCTGAAAAAAAAGCAGTAAAGAAGATTTCCAGTAATTCGACATATATTGCAATTTCAAACAGCTATGCTGCTGCAAAAAACCAGAAACTTCTTTCCCGTGATGCTCAGAAACTGGAAGCCTGGCTGATAAGCCAGATTAGACCCCGGGATAAAGCTTTCATGCCCTATAGAATAAGCGCGGAACAGATAACAGATTTATTCGAGGTAACAAAAAATTATTCTTATCAGAAATTAAATAACGTATCAAATGAGCTTTTAACTCATATTATTCATATTAAAGAAGATAATATTTATAAAAAATATGGATTAATAAGTTCTTCTGCTTACCATTCAGGTGAGGGATGGTGTGAGATGAGCATACATCCTGATTTAGAACCTCATCTATTGAATTTAAAATCAGGAGGTAAGTTTGCGGTTCTTGAATTGTTTGTATCGTGGTCTTTTAAGTGTATTTATTCGTATCCTTTGTATAAATACCTAAAATCATTTTTACATAATGGTCAGGATTATTATGTAATTGAAGTTAAAATAGATTTTTTAAAACAGATAATAGGCTGTCATAAAAAATATCCTAATTATTCTAACTTTAATGCAAGAGTATTAAATGCCGTAAAAAATGAGTTTAAAGAAAAAGCTGACATTTTATTTACTTATACTCCCTCAGTAAAGGTTAGAAAAAAAGTAATTGCTGTAAATATTGAAATATCCAGAAAAGAAAAATTACCAACAAATTTACAGGATTTATCTGATATTCCTGGATTTAAAAATACAGATTTAGACAGGAAAAATATAATTTCAAATACGCCTTTGGATAATTCTGATAAATCAAGAAGAGTAGCAAAATATTCTGATATAGCTAAAGAGCTTATAAGGCTTGGATTTATTGGTGATGCTGAAGGTTATATAGAAAATGAGGGAAGGGAACTTGTTGAAGAAGCTCTTGAGGCTTTCAATGCAGAAAATCTCAGAAATGTAAAAAACAAAGTAGGTTTACTTAGGGAAAAGATAAGAGCTTTGAAAATAAAAAAAGAGATAGAGAAAATTGACATTGAAGAAGAAAGAACGTATGGGGAAAATATTTTTTTGGGTAAACTTGAAAGATATAAAATCTTAAAAACTAATTTTTCAGAAGATTACAAACGTTTTATAAATATTCCTACAAACAGTAATTCTATAGATCAGGAAATTTTACAAAAACATGTAGGAATTCCCCTAAATGAGATACCCCTTCCTATTTTAAAGGAATTTATTAAGTGGAGAGTGGGTTAAGACAATAAAATAGGAAATGTATAACTATTTTTTAATAATCCCAAATCAATCCTTTGAAGCGCGATGATCAAAGAGCTCTTTCGGATCATTTTTTGTGCATTTAGCAGTTATGAAAAAGATGCATTCGGATATTTTTGCTCTAGATCTTCTCGAAAGGTTCTAGATTTTTTTTAGGTGATAGATTTGCTTAGTATTTGAGTGGTAGGGCTGTTTAAAATTATGGCACTTTCTTCAATCAAAGCGTACAGCTCCTATGTTTTGTGCAACTATTTCTCTTCTAAATGATCCTTCCAATGAGGTAAACAAAGAAGGATTGTTTGAGAGAAAACTAGTTTTGCTAAGACCGGATTTTGCCGCTTAGCCACTTAAAATGGGAAAGAACCAAAATTATTTTCTGGTGGAAAATAAAAGTTTAGAAGTAGCGAACATAGCATATTAAAGTTGAGGTTTTTACGATTCACAAGAAAATATTAACAAAATCGTAGTTAAAACATATAAATAGCAAACTTAACATTGTGATAATTATAATGCATTGGGGGGGGTGCCTTTATTTGTGTTGAACTTTATTAAAAACACCATTATATTCCCTTATATACATAATGTAAATTCCTTTATTTGCATAATATGTATTACAATATTTTAATAGGTAGAAAATAAAAAGAAATGTTTGTTACAAGAAAAATAGAAAATATAATCAGACAGGAATTAAAAAATCACCCCATAATATCAATTATTGGAGCCAGGCAGGTAGGAAAAACGCTTTTATCGCAGAAACTTTTTCCAGAAAAACCGTATGTTAACCTGGAAGATACAGTTAAACGTTCTCAGGCAAAGGAAGACATATATAGTTTTATGGAGTTTTACAAAAACGGAGCCGTTTTTGATGAAATACAGAACGTTCCCGAACTTTTTTCACATTTACAAGTTGCTGTTGATAACGAAACAGCACCGGGAAGATTTATAATAACTGGGTCTCAAAATCTTTTAATAAGTGAGAAAATATCGCAAAGCCTTGCTGGGAGAGTGGGCGTTATTGATATGTATCCATTCAGTTACAGTGAGCTAAAAAATGCAAAACTAAACCGAAAAACAAGAGAAAGCGCAATCCTTTACGGTTCATATCCTCCGGTTTATGATAGGAAATTAAACCCAGTAAGCTGGTATAAGAATTATATTAGAACGTATATTCAAAAAGATATTAATCAGATTTTGAAAATAAGAAATAGCGGAAAATTTATTAGATTTATTAAACTTTGTGCATTAAATGCTGGCCAAATATTTAATATTGCCAGGTTAGCTTCCTGTTGTGACGTTGACATAAAAACGATTAATTCATGGCTGAGTATACTGGAGCAGACCTATATTATTTTCCTGTTGCAGCCTTACTACAGGAATTTTTCTAAACGACTTGTAAAGTCTCCTAAATTATATTTTTATGATACTGGAATAATATGTAGCCTGCTGGGTATAAAAACAGAAAAACAGCTTCAAGATGATCGTGGCCTTTACGGTTTTCTTTTTGAAAACTGGTCAATATCAGAACTTATAAAGAATTCTGCTATCAAAACAGAAGAATCTAGTTTTTATTACTGGAGGGACAGCAATGGGCACGAAATTGATTTGATAATTGATTCCGGCTTTAAAATGCTGCCTGTTGAAATAAAACTGTCAGCAACACCCAGGACGGATTTTGCCGGCAACATAGTAAAATGGAAAGAACTTTGCGGTGTGAAAGTAGAGGAGGGGGTAGTTATTTACGGAGGGACTGAAAAATGGTCTATAAAAGGGGTAGAGTATTTACCATGGAGTTCTGTGGATGAAGTGTTTTTAAATTTTCGCAATCGTTAGTACACAAAACCAGGGAGTTAATATGAGTGTAACGAAAAGAGATATCGTTATTGCAGTTACAGAAAAACAGTTAAATATGACCCAAGAAGCTGTTAACAAAATTGTAAACGCTGTAATAGAGGAACTAGTTGACCAACTATCAAAGGGCAATCGTGTAGAAATACGGGGTTTTGGAAATTTTGAAATACAGAAACGGAAATCCCGTATAGGCAGAAATCCAAATAAACCGCAGGAAACCGTGGTGATTCCTGAGCGAAATGTTGTAAAATTTAAAACCGGAAAACAGTTACAGGAAAATATAACAAAATTAAAAGTGTAGAAGTATAGCAAAATAGAACAGAAGTGCAAAGGATGTTATGAAAATTAACTTTATAGGCTTTGGGCATATTAATATCGTGGTTGATAATATTAGAAAAGCTTCTGAATATTACAAAAAACTATTTGGTGCTGTTGAGCAACAAGAGTTTCCTAAGTTTATAAATATTGGCTTTTCAAAATCAGCAGGTTTCTTAGAGGAGCCTGAAAAAGTAGAGGTTATGATAAGGTATTTAGAAATACCAAAAACAAACCTTTTCCTTGAGCTTCAGAACTCACAACGTTGGCTGATTTTCTCAAAAAAAAGTCCAATTAGGATTCCAATTTTCTTCATAAATCATGGATTTGAAAAACCACTGGCTTATCCGTTTCATAAAGCTGATTTACCTTGCAGCTTATAATAAACAGCAGTGCCGTAATTGCTTTTTTCTGTTTAGGAGAATACTCTCTTGATATAATGAGCCATATAATGATTCTGTCTTTTGCTTCTTCTATAATGCCATCAGCTCTTATAAATTCCAGCATGAGTTTTATATCGTTTCTTCTGTTGTTGTATAAAGTTCTAAAAATCGGAAGCATCATATAAATAATATTTCTTGATATGATTTTGACTGCATCCATATATGTTTTCTGCATAAAATTAAGTTTTCTGTAATTTTCACCGATCAGGCTTTTCAGTTTTGAAACAAATTCAGGCTGTTTATCAAGCAGTTCATCTATTTCCTTTATTCTGTTCCGAAGTTTACTCTGCTTATCTGTATTTCTTTTCAGAACATTTCTCCTATTTCTATCAAGAGCCTTAAGAGCTTTGTTTTCTTTGCGTTTTACTCCTGTGAGTTCTTTGGTTTTACTGTTGTTATTTTGATTTTTCATCTCTGCAATATTTATATTTATTTCATCAATCCTGCTGCTGATTTCAAGTTCTATGGAGTTTTTCTCTTCTATGTATTCTTCACGTTTTACAAGCAGAAAACCAAGGTCTTTTCTGCATTTCATTTTTTCAATCAGAAGTTTACCGTATTTTTTATTTTTGCATTCTTTATCGGCTATATTTTCAGCTATTTCTTCGTATGAAAAACTTGAATATGAAGTTATCTGGTTGATTCCGAGCTTAATCAAAGCGAGCATATCATTTTCCTGTACCCAGCGTTTCAACATAGAATAAATGCATTTCTGGTCATCAGCATTCATATCGGCACATATGATAGAAAGCTCTATAAAATCATCTCCGTTTTTTATGAGTTTGACAGTATACTGGACAAAGCTTGAGTCTTTTTCCCATACTGCTTTCACATATTTTACGGTATATGCATAAGCATCATCATTGGAATTTTTGTACCTGACAATCGAGAACTGAAGAGCTTCCGCCTCGAGTTTTGAGTTCCATTTTCCTTTTATATAGTTCTTTTCCCAGGTTATTACAAAAATATTATGGGTTCTGCACTCTTTCATAAATTCGACATCGTATATTGCTCTGTCAACTACAATATAGAGATTCCGCTGCTTATCCCCTTTGAGTATTTTTCTAAATTTATTCACAGCCATCCCACATTTTTTTAAAAAATCCTATGGGACAGCACATGGTTGAAAGGCCGTCAAAAATACATAGCCAACAGATCGAATATTGAGTTCAAATGTCATCCGATCGCTGCATTATTTTTTATAAAAGTTATGGGACAGCACATGGTCACAAGTGAATCTAAGATATCAAATTTCGGAATTTAGGTTTTGAAAATTAGCCGATATTTTGAGGCTACTTACATCTAAATCTAACTAAAAAATGGCATCTATGGGATGATAGTGAAATTTATTAATGTTTCCGATAAAACGTTCACGCAAATCATAGAAATTATCATCAAGGTCAACAAATACCGGAGATCCTTCAACTGTATGTATAAAATCCTGATAGTAAACTTTTCCGGCCTGATGTGAGCTTCCAATCCAGCCTTTGAGCGTTCTTGCCTGCCCGGTATACGGAATGCCATGAGGATCATAGAGATATAAGTCCTCAAATTCAGCACTTACAAGCAGTATGTTTTCCTGCAGAAGTTTTTCTATGTTATGATCTCCGCCCACCGTCAGAAGAGTTTTACGCTGTCTGTAGTCTGAATGCAGCTGCGGGCCGATTAGAAATTCAAGGGATTTATAATTAAAGTTTCTGACCCTGTTCAATATTTAAACAGCCGCACAGAATCATGGAAATCCATTGTCTGGCAATATTCTGATGAACTGTATTCAGATGTATTGTGGATTCATCAATAAAAATCCTGGCAGTTAAAAGTCCGGCATGGTGCAGAAACAGATTATTTTTGGGAACGGGTTTAACAGACGGATATAAAATTGGAAGGTATTTGGACTTTTTCCCTCTGTTCCCGCCTGCAAAATCTGTATTTTTCCCGGGATCTTCCATTTTTCCAGAATTTCCGGAATCTGTATCGTTATACATTTTATCAAAATAATTCTTTATTTTTAAGGATATTTCCAGCTCTTTGGAATACAGTACGGGAAAGTAAAAGGTTTCTTTTTGATCTGATTTTCCAATAAATTTCAATTTCTCATCGTTCAGAATATGACGGACTGATTCATAACCAACGGGAACTTCAAATATTTCTTCAACCTTATCTCTTATATGTATATTGCTGTGACAACCATGCTCTAGGTAAATTTCACGATACAGTTTCCTTATATATTTATCGATGTCTTTTGTTATCTTGCGTTTAACTTCATTACCAGAAAAAACTGCGGTTATGTGTTCTATATCACCTGTATGAAGAGCTTCTCCCCATTTCTGCATTGTTTTAAAATCATAACCAAAGTTTTTCCTGAGTTCTTTCCTGGAAAACCTGGCATTAAACAGTCTTGCAACAAGAAATTTTTCTTCAAGTGAATCGCGTCTAATCTTCTCAAGAAGATGCATGCCGAAATAGACAAATAGTAAATCTGGAATTTTATTATCTAAAAGTATTTCAAATAATGGATTAGACTTGTCCTGTCCAAGAAACGGTTGTAGTATATCCATAGCAATATCCTTTTTTTTATGAAGACGTTGTAATTTTCATAGGATATTGCTACTTCATAAAACTGGAATCCTAATTGGACTTTTTTTTTGAGAAAATCAGCCAACGTTGTGAGTTCTGGAGCTTATGGAATATCACCATCCCCAGGGGGGATTTGAGGTGAAATTTAAAAAACCCAACGATGTAGGAGGAATTGGTCATATAAGCTTAAACCTTTGGCGACGATTAAAAACGGACTTCAACGACAATTATAAAATTGTTGTAACTCTGATTTAAAATATGTTTTTCTTTTTTCTAAAAAGCTTTCAATCAACATACTTGCAAAGTTTTTTAAAAAAAGAAAAAACAACTTATGACTTTGCTATAATTGTAGTTCGACGCTTAAAAGTAACAAATATTGATGAGGCATTTGAGTATATCAAAAAACAGGAAGTAAAACTGATAAACGGAAGTCCTAAATATAGACCATTTAAAATTGATAACATCACACAAGATGATTTTTATTTTTTTGATAAAAAAAAGGAAAAGGATATTAATGCAAAAATTGAAATTTGCAACGTAATTAGCAATATTAAATATTTCTACTTTCTAGATAAATATGGTATTCAATGGGAGTTAGAACAAGGACATACAGACATAAGAGATTGATAACTATTTTCTATTCAAATATTTAAAAATACACAAAACCAAGAGTTGTCCAATGATTGAGTAAATAAGCAAAGTTATAAAATTTGTCATTAAATTATATGTTGTCAATTCTATTACGTGTCTAGGAAAAGTATGTCTGAAGCCAAAATAATCAGTAATCCATGTATAAGCTGATATTGTAATTATTGAGGACAAAAAAGATGCAAAAAAGAATTGCCATTTTAACTTTTTATAAAAATAATAAAAAATTGACAGATCAACTATGGCAGAAATGAATGTTCCAGCGAGATTGGCAAAATATAGTATTAATATAGGAGAAAAAACAATTTCATATGCCATTTTTGTAGTTGCAGGGAAGTATGATGGTGCAGGCATATGAGCAATAATGTTTACGTATACGATAAAAAAAAGATTGCATAGAGCTTCCAGGCAAACAATAAGATATGCAATTTTTCTAGAGTTATATGTAGCAAAAACATCAGTAAGAACAAAAACAAACATATATATAAAACCTGCAGAAATAATAGGGACACTATCTATAACAACCAGCCTATTTGCTATCACATGTGCAGTTAAAGAAATAGAAAGGTACAATGTAATTAGTAAATAATTTATCTTTGCAGTTCTTTTGAAGTACCTGAGTTCAAAATAGTTGTTCATTTTTAGCCTCTTCCATTATATAGTTTTTTAGTTGTGTAGATAGTTCTTTTTTTAACGAAAAATGCGTTAAAAAATTTTGCATTGTAGAAAACTTGGTTAATCTATGTTGATCATAATAGGATAGATATTCATAATTTTTCTTTTGAAAAGAGTTTAACATTTCTTTTTGAATCAACTTTTGCCTGCCAATTCTATATAAGACGATAATTTTTTCACTATCAATGTCAAATCTTTCAATCTTAATGGAAATATTTCTTAAGCCAAGGTTGTCTTTTAGGTAAACAAGACTGTCAAATATGCTTTTAAAAATCTTCATGGCGAATTCTCCTTTCTAAAACAACAAAACAATCCTCTCGTTTTTTCTCATTTGTAATAAGAGGCTCTTCCTCTATAAAATTTAAATATTCAAATCCTATATCCTTAATTTTGGGATCATAACAAACAATAATAACATTACTTCTATAAAGATAAGCAAACGACTTTAATCCGATATACTTATCCATATATACAAAAGAATCAAAATTCACATCATTTTTAGTAACAAAACTTTTAAGCATTTTATAGTTTGATATAAGAGGGATTTCAATAATATTTCTTTCGTCAGAAACCCCTTCGCCATGCACCAGCCAATCTAGTCTAATATTAAGACCTTCTGCAATTTTCGGAGCAAGTTTTGATGACGTTAAATTATTTTTGAGGATATAACTAATCGTTTGCTGCTTTAAATCGCATCTTCTTGCTGCTTCAGACTGAGAAATACCTTTTTCTTTTAGGAATGATTCTAATCTTTGAGAAAAGTTAAGCATAATATTTATTTATATTTGGTTAGATAACATTAATTACACCTAGAACAATACTTTTTTTGTAGAAAAAGTCAAGATATTACAAAGAAAAGACAATAAAATAAGAAAAACTACAAAAAAACTTGTTAAATATGGTTGCAATCTACAAATTTTACTGTAAAAATAATAATAAAGAAGACAAACTATGTATTAAAAACAAAAAAATAGAGAACAAAAACACCTCTACTAAATTAATGTCTATTAAATAATTAATCTGGTTTTATTCCTGATACCTAAAACATGAAATAGCGCATTGTACCAAGAAATTTCAAGCTGCATAGCAAAATAGTAAAAATAAAAATATTAACTGTTTGGAGAATAATTACATGATAAAGCAAGAAAATCATACAACAATATTAATAAAACATGACTATAGAAATCTTAGATTAAAATTTTTCAAAAAACTAACGATACTACCCATATTTATGATTTTTACATTTTTGACAGGTTGTGCACAAATACCTCCAATATCCCCGATGGCTAAAATACGTAAAGGAATGTCAAGGGGCGATGTAATAGACATCCTTGACGCACCTAGTAATATCAATCAAATATTGACTTGGAGAAAAATTATCCTTCCTTGGAAAACAGAGAATGATTGCCAAACAGTCTACTACTATAGCGGATTGGGACAGATAAGCTTCAACCGAACTGGAAGACCAACAGTACAGTCAATTTATTACAACCCACATGAAATTGGAATAGTGCCGTATGGCGAGGGCTAATTAATGATAATGCATAAAAATATAGAAAAATTAAAAAAACTTGAATTTTATCTCAGAAGTAGAATTAAGGGACAGGACAAGATTATTTCAGAAATTGTTGAAATGTTTTATGCAGGGGAGCTTGCTCTAAGAAAAAAGGGTAGACCTAAAGCTGCATTCCTTTTTCTTGGGCCTACCGGTGTAGGAAAAACAGAAGTAACGAAGGCGGTTACAGAGTTTATGTTTAGTGCTGATAAACTTTTCCGTTTTAATATGAGTGAATTTCTACATCTTGATTCTGTCAAGGAATTTAGAGGAGATGAAACAGGAA
>Ga0233447_1001738_pt1 | contig 17068 bp, 16 predicted proteins | sample SI_124_October20_3_FD_183014 | JGI IMG/M metagenome (GOLD analysis project Ga0233447, IMG submission 183014) | Seawater microbial communities from Saanich Inlet, British Columbia, Canada - SI_124_October2016_135_MG | ecosystem: Environmental > Aquatic > Marine > Inlet | place: Canada: British...
GGAAGCTAGTAAATCAAACAACCTTAAGATTGATCATGGACTAAAACCCTATGCGGGTAAGTTTAAGAAAAAGAGAGGTCGGAAAAGGTCAAAGCACCCTTTGAATTCAAAACCTACATATTCATTTAGCATCTAATCAAATAGGGATATTAGATGAGATGAGAACTAAGAAGGCGTGTCTGAGTGGAAGCAACCGCTTGAGCAATGTTCAAGCACAAGCTATTTGTGATTCCAACGAAAGATATGAAAATGAGTACCTATACAACTTTTCGGATACTGATTTTACTGTGAGTGGGGCAATTGGCAAGATTCGCAACTCTATCCACGGAGGAAGATATGTACCACTGTATCGCGCTAATAGATTAACAATTGATGAGGTATGGCTTTTGATTAGACGCATTAAGCTGATGCTGAGCACTGTTAGCTATTCGAATGGGTACGAAAAAAGATCTATCGAGAAAACACTCCCCATACTATTGAATTCAGTTTCCAAAAGTAGGAAAGTTCTTAAAGGAAACCGACCGCGCCTAGACACATTATTTTCTTGTGCAGATGAAAATGAAGATGATTGTGTTGATTTTCAAAGCGACTCAGATCCATTCTGAAAATAATAGAATTTCAATTATGACTATCATTAACATGAAGCATGTACAGAATCTGCCGGGAAGAGTGGTCTATAATAGCCCTAGTCGGTTGGCTGAAGTATTGCCAGACAAACGAAAGTGGCTGAAGAAAGACGAACCAGAGTTAACTGACATTATTAAAGCACAAGTTGAGAAAGTGCGTGAAATATTCAGAATCATACGCAGTGAATTATTTGACCCAGATCGACCAGCAAAGAGAAGGATAATAGCTGCGGATGCTTTTGATTGTAACACAACTATCGAACAGCATCTGTTAGCTAAGTTTCCACGTAATTATTCGTCAGTAATCAAGTTTGCCTGCTATATCGAAGAAAATGTTAACAGCTATCCTATAGATCCAATAAGAACCTGGGTTACCATACCCAAACAACGGGTTGTAAATCTCATTGGAAACGCCATAAATGCCGGCATGGACCGTTATTCAGTATATACTATTGTAGGAACATATCTGTGGTCTCAGTTAGGAAGTCCTGTTGAGCAAGAAGGCGTTTCTGGTCAATTAATTCAAAGTTATTCTATCACAAGAATGTATGAGTCACTAGATGTTTCTGATGAAAAAATAGGAGATATCTGGGAGGAGCTAGGAATTCCATATCAGTATGCAAGAACTCGTCCCGGAGGTAAACATACTGTGAGTTCGGAAGTCTTCATTCCAAACGATAACATGATATTCCAAATGACGAAATCAGCACCGTCATTCAAAATCCCCAAGATGAGATCAGATGCTATACTGAAATTAACGATACCTGAAAATATCATTCCTAAAATGAATGGATATTTCTTCCATTATCCCGTTGATTCTGAAGGCGTATTCAATGAGCGAGTACCAATAATCTTCAGTAATGAAAACACCATTACTATCCCATTAGTGAAGAATATAAGTCCGGCTGTGATTGTAGCTTTATTCACGAATGAAGAGCTATCTGGATTATTGAATCACCCGAAAGCGAATCAAAGATTACCCATGATCAGGACAATACTAAAGCATGCATCGGAATGCATGGAAAATGTAAATAAGTCACTGACTAAGATCAACCATGAGAATCATCGGATTAATCTCACTCATCTGGATAATCGTGACACCTTCCATCGGATAATTACCGGAATGTCAGTTGCAGGAGTTGCAGTGAACAAAGCATCACTAATAAAGCTCAATCTGGAAATTGATATAAAGAAACCTAATTCACGAAGAGCGGCAGAAAAACAGAGGCAGTTGATTCTGGAACAGATATCCGGTACTAATGGAACTCTCCATGCTCAGTATCACTTGAAGTCAAGGACAGAAAGAGTTTACACCAGGCATTTCAACATACAGGGGTTACATAAATTCTTCCATGACATTATTGTCCCTGATTCCGGGAATCGTTTCATTTACTTTGATATTGTTGCCAATGATCTATCCATGTTGTTTAATATGATTGACGATCACGAGGGTATAAGTATGCTGAAAGCATCGAAAGATCCGTATCGTGAAATAGCATTAAAAGCATTTGATGATAGATTGCAAAGGGATCGTGTGAAAGCATTTGTCAGTCCCTATCTATATGGTGCTGCGAGTGATACTATCATTAAGCAGTCTAAGGGCAAGCTTACTCTGCATGATATCGATTTGCTTAAAGCGGCATTGAAGTCATTATTTCCAATAACTTTTGGATGGTTAAAGGGTATCAGAACTGACGCGGCCAAAGGATTAATCCCAAAGAAGTATAATTCAATAGATAACATTGATATTCCGATACCGACGGTTGTAGGAGCCACTATGGGACCAGCTATGATTATTCAGAGATATGGGGCAAGGCTATTCCGAGCTATTATCTGTAGTCTGGCAAGTATTGGTTATAAACCATCAGTATTTGTTCATGATTCACTAATAATACAGATACCAGAATCCGTTGATATCAAGATGCAGAGATCTGAGATTATTGAGAAGATCAATCTCGTTCGCCAGTCACGAGGATTAAAAGCAATAGCCATTATGATCGGGTCGGGTAAGTCGTGGAAGGCGGCTGATACTGCATCAGACTATGTGAGCTTATATGACTGACGATATAGTTGTCTGTAGGCAGATAGTGATAGGAGCATGCTTAAGTCGATTTAAGCGGGTATTGTATACCATAGTAACCAGAGCATCCAGGGACCTGTGTGCCCATAAGGGTGCATGGGTGGTTGTATTAGTAGGATCGTAGGGATTGATTGCTCGTACACTGAGAATATTAGTGCTACTGTTATGCTTCATTTCAGTGGACTCAACCAAATACTGAGATCATACAATCTACAATACTGATAGTACAAATATTCATATCATGCGCTATTTCCCGTTTCGCGACACCTTTCATATAATTCGCCGCATTACAGCTAGCCCCTTTTAATAGAAACCTTAATAGGGACTCAAATATCTATTATTTATATATGAGATTTTACATACAGAGCTGAATTCTCACTTTTCATGCACCGGGGGTAGGTCATAGTATACATTACCTAAGTTAAGATTCGACCCCCCGGGTACTTCAATAGCCTTGCTGCAATCACGTCAGATTGTAGTGAGGCTTTTTCATTTACACTAATAAACCAGATGGAGAAAACATGAACTTACGAATACGTCAACCCCGACGTCAAGCACAAGCAATTCAAACAACAGCCAAAAGGAGAACACAAATGTATTCAACAATCCTTCACCAACTATTCCCACGCGTGGAAATTGAAACCTTCAAGCTTAACGGTGACCAAGCTACCCATGTAATCTGGGGTGAGCGCGGGGGTAAGGACCTGGGCATACATCCGGATAATCTCATGGATCATGTCTTGCAGCAGAAGCATAGCTTTATCTTTCCTAAAGCTGACCAGATACGCCTGATTCGGGTCTGGAATACGGATGGATTATTCATATCCAGCTACACAAAGTTCCTCGACGCAGTAGGTATTGAAATAGAAACGAATAGTTCAGAACATAGGGAGACGGGAAACCGTTATCTACAGCAATTAAGATCAAAATCTGATGTATCCGACCCATGGACGAGATTCGTACTCTTAAAGATGTGGGAAGAATTACGTGGTATCTCAATAGGTGCAGGTGCCAATAAAGAGATCATTGAAGTTAACACGTTTGGACAGCTCAATCCTGAATACGCGATAGACCTAGAAGCGTTGATTGACTCCGCATCTAAGGATATCACGAAGGCAGCGAAGTACTTGGGTAGACTACTGCGTCCCTTTAGATATTATTCCATGAAAACACCTACGATGGAAGTACGGGACCTGGAAGTTGATGCATTCCTGGACGGCTGGACTGCATCAGTAGACATCCATTACTGCCGTGACATACTACAAGTACGCGATATACAACTGGGAGCTCGTATAGAGATTACCGCTCTCACTGGAAAAGGATTATTGAAAGGTCATGGTATCGTTGGTGACCACGCCTATACAAATGTCATTCTTTATGGAGCTCAATACAAGCATATCGTCAAGAGTAGCGGACTCTCATGGTTCGCAGTCGAGCCGTTGCACGGTTCAGACGAAGCATACCTTGATATTCAAACTCTGGTGAATCTTGGAACACGTGTATTCCCGGAGGAGCATCTTCAGAAGTGGATCTCTGATGCAATATCAACAGCAATTGTTAAAACTAGGGATACGGATCTACCTGCTCTGTTGAAGGACACAAGTGTTCTGATAAAAGATCCAACAAAGATCAGTGCGGACAAGTGGAGTCTCCGGCGTATGGCCATGCATGATCTGAAGGCAATGTTGCCGGTTATGGTGCGGAAGACTTATTCTTTTCATCGGTCAGGCATACGCAAACTTAACAATCTACGGATCAAGATTCCTGGTGCTATCCGACGTTACATCACGCCAGACCTTACTGACGTAGTTTCAGTAGGATCGATCATTATTAAAGGCGCATCGTTTTACATATCAAAACACGACGCAACTTGGCTCCATCAATTACATGGTGGATCTGACTCGGACGATAGTTTTGTCCTGATCCCAATTACTGAAAACAGAGTAATGTTGTATCGCAATCCCAACCAACTGGGGGAGTGGAGCATTATGAAGATTCAAGATTCAGATATTGAGTTTAAGGAAATCAATGATATTCAGATTCCACTGTCCCAGCGTTACAATATCAAGTCCAATGATGATACACCGGATAAGATCATGGAGACCGTATCTTCATTTTGGGACTACATAGTTGACTCCGGTGCCGAAGTTGACAAAGTACTATTACCGCGTATCCCAGAGCGTCATCGTGACAAAGTGAACATCAAAGCGGGCTGGTTATCTAAAGCCTTCAAGTATGCAGATGACAATTTGAAGTTAGCTGACGATGCGATTATACAGTACACGAAAGAGATGAAAATACCGGAAGAATTAATTACAGCTCCGAGGTCACAATATTATGAGGTAGCTCGTGAACTACGGAGCAAGTACGGTCATGGCTTACGGAAAGCGCATAATCAACGGATGAATTAATAAAACAACACGATGCGATTCAGTTCGATGCTGACAAGGATCTACAACAGCGTATTGATAAAGTACATGGTCACATTAGGGGCTTACTCAATAGCTGGGATGATGATGCGCAGAAACTGATAATACAGGACTTGATGCGCATTTGTTACTTGGAGCTACCTGGTAATGTCGTCGGAGAGGCTGGCTATGAATTATCACAAGCCAATGATGGTGTATTGGGAATACCTAGTAGTCCCAGTGGCCGTAGCCGAGGCACTTGGGATATTATGATAGATTTTCTAGTAGAACAGGGCTTTGGTAGGGAATTGTCATTTGAGAACGATGTACTTTGTTTCCATGCGTATGAATCCCCGAAAGACTATTCGGTTGAAGGCAACATTATCAGAGTGATAGGTGGGTGGAAGAGTGTTGCCACAGATGCTATCGAACCCAAGGCGCACGAGGATCAACTGATTGCCAGAGCCTATTGCAAAACCAAGGATGCTACTCAAGTATTAATCAAGAACAGAAATCTCATAATTGATGGTGATGAGTTTGGCAGAATTGTGAGTAAGGCTCCTGTTGCGGATGGATTGTATAATATTGTTAATCCCGGACGTCCCGGTAAATCTCAAATATTACATATTGCACAGTGTTAGGTCGACTGCTGCCAAGAAATTCATTAATTCATCGTTTGATTAAGAAAGATCCTCCCTCCCAATAAAAGCAGCCACCTCGCTGCATGCCTGCCGGCACTCCGCTACTAGAAATATGAGCAAATCTGCTCGTGATCAATAGGCTAACAGCCTGATCAATCCCGGGAATTTCCTACAACCACAACCAAAACAGAAAGGGGTCAATCATGACTCAAGAGTTGTTAATGCATACAGCTGGAGGAGATTACGCCAGCTTAGATGAACTGCGTCAAATTCCGATACCAGAGGAGACGCCAACCTATAAGACAGTCAGCCATTATGACTTGGCTACCAACCTTGCCGAGGTATCAGGTACATTACTTAGAGACTATCAACTCGAGAAGTCTCAATACGGCTTAGCTCGCGATGGTAATCAACTCTTCGGAGTACACACCTACCGTAACGGATCGGACTCGATGGGACTGAGTATAGGTTTCCGCAATAGTTACGACAAAAGTATGAGCGTGGGTATTGCTATCGGAGCGAGTGTATTCGTTTGCGATAATCTCGCTTTAACGGGTGAGATTGCCATTGCCAGAAAGCATACTGCTAATGTCTGGCAGGATCTGGAAGAGCTCATTATCAGTACTATCTACAGGTCACAGAACAACTTTACAAGGATAGTAGAGGATGCTCAAGTGATGCAAGGTCAACACCTTTCAGATAATGACGCGTATCGTCTAATCGGTCTTATGTATGGGAATGGGATAATATCTCCCAGGCAGATTCCTGTAGTCAAGAAGGAGTGGTTAACTCCTCAACACGATGCGTTCGAGGATCGCAATACTTGGAGCTTCTATAACGCTGTGACCGAGGCACTGAAGACGGCACCGCCCACGAAGATAATGGAACGTCACATTGCTCTGCATCATATGCTTTCAGGGGGTTTCTGATGGAAGCTATTAAAGTTGAGAGTAGGCTACTAAATGTGGTGGAATCTGAATCAGGATTCCTGGTGGATGACACCAATACAAACGCTGTAGAAGTACTTCGTACCGAATCTGGATTGCATTGTGAATGTTTCATAGCGCAGCTTTCCAGTGAAGAGTGCGAGCACATCAGAGCCGTGCGCGACTATATGGCTAAAGTACCCATGCAGGAGGACAGGCCAACACTGTCACAAGCTGATGCTGATTATTACTTATCAAAGGTAGCAGAGCTGGACGATACACTTACAGCCAACAATGAGAGTGCTACTAAGCAGATAGATCGTATCAAACTCTGGTTGGAAGTAGAGACGGACAAGATCCAACGCAAGAAGGACTATTACATCCTTGCTTTGGACAACTGGATGCACATGAATGAATACAGTACCAAACGACTTGTTGCTGGAACACTCAAAGTCCGATCTCAGCAACCTGAGATTCGGATCGATGACGAAGCCAAAGTCATGATGGACGAGAGGTTCGTCAGAGTTATCCCTGAGAACCGAGCTGTGGATAAAGCAGCTCTGCGGAAACACTGCACGGACACAGGGGAGGAGATCCCGGGAATCGAGATCATCGTGAAACCACACAAGTTCAGTTACAAACTTAACACTGGAGGTGCATGATGAATATCTCGAGCATCAGTGACTCCGCAATCTTGGAGGAGTATGTAAAACGGTTCACGATCAAGGCAGGTAAAGGAATCAAGACATCACGGGAAGCTGCTGATCATTTCAGAGCATATTTTGCAGATGCAGCCAAGCGGGAGCAATTTGTCGTGTGTTTTCTTAACGGGCAGCATAGGGTGCTCGTGACTGAGACACTCTTTGTCGGATCAATTACGACCAGTGCTGTCTATCCTCGGGAAGTGGTGCAGCGCATACTCGATCTAGGCGCAGCAGCTGTAATGCTGGCGCACAACCATCCGTCGGGAGAATTGACTCCCTCAAGCAGTGATCGTGCTGTCACCAAGAAACTTTCAGTGGCTCTCGAATCCATTGATGTGGACGTGCTGGATCACATCATCATTGGCGGTGCAGAGTACTTCAGTTTTAGCGATCATCGCCTCATTTAAATAATAAAAACGAAAGAGAGGTAAATAATGGAGACACAAGAAAGTGTCATGGACGTAGAAGTGCGTCCAGTTCAAAGTAATGTAGATAACCATCGGGCATTGTTCAGCCATGATCCCGAAAAAGCCTACCGAGAAGCGCAACAACTAGTCAATGTGGTTGCCAGTAGGTGTACCGGGTCGGGATACTTAGTTAATATCAGGGGTAAGCAATACCCGAAGATTGAATGGTGGACCAGTGTATCTGCCAGTTTGGGATTGTTTCCCCAAGTCTTGTATTCAAAGCGCCTCGACCGTGATAGTGAGATTGCCTACGAAGCAAAAGTTGAAGTACATCGTAACGGACAGATCATAGCATCCGGTGAAGCAATGTGCTCAAACCGTGAGGAACGCTGGCGCAATGCGGATGAGTATGCAATTAAGTCAATGTCGATCACTAGAGCCTCTGGGAAGGCTTATCGTATCCCATTGTCATTTCTAGCAGTAATGGCTGGATTAGAAGTAACACCAGCAGAGGAAATGCCGGTGCACGAGTCTACTCAGTCTATTCCAAAGTACGAACGAACAAATAATCATACGGACGAACGAGCCTCTGAGAAGCAGCAAGCTGCAGTTCGGGGCTTAATCGAAAATGATAAGGTCTATCCCAATGAGAAACGTCAGATTCATGAATTCATCGAGGATGGTCTTACAAAGGCTAAGGCCAAAGAGCTGTTAGACTTCTTCTATGGCATAAGTGAATTCCAAGATGGCCAATGGATCAAGACAACTTCCGGGAAGCTAGAAGAGAGGAGATAGAGCTGACCGGAAACAAGGACGTACCGGGTGACTGCGGCCGCAAACCCGTTTAAAAGTGAACTCTCTACCAACCTCGTTCCATTCTACCTGCATTATAAATTAACACCATCTCATATCATCTGATCTCACTCGATTTCAGAACCTAAATATGCTCATTCTGGAGCCTAGAGGGTGTACTGGTACTGTTATGAATGAGTCAGTGTTTGATCGACAAATAGTGTGATTACCTACTCAATCAGCATGATACCAGGGGAAATCGCGAGAGCTCGTGAGAACTGTGACATAACACTAATGAGGGCGGAAGAGTCTGCCCCAGCTAAACCCCTAGAGGGAAATTGTCACAGAAAGGAATTCAAAATGAATTCAAAAGCAAATCAAGAATGGTATACACTACAAGAAGCTCAAGACTATACCAGATTATCAGCCAGCCTACTTAGAGCTGCAGTTAATGCTAATAGTTTAAGAGCTACAAGATCAAATGGTGAAAGCGGTAAACTGCTTTTTCACAAAACCTGGTTAGACCAGTTCCTAATGTCAGGAGCAAATCATGAATAAAACTCTGATAGCACCTGAAACTATAGCTGCTGAAATTGTTCACAACGACTGGGTATTCATGCAATGGTTGGATTTAAGTACCACACGCCTGTGCAAACTTCCCATTAAATGTGAGACAAAAAACCTCAACCCAGCCATCGATGAGATGAACGCCGAGATTTGTGAGCGTATATCATGATAAGATTTCCAAGAGAGATACGTACAGTCAAAGATCGGGATGAATATCTAACCGAAGACAACGCTGCAGATACAATAGGGCTGTCTTGTTATGCGCTATGTGCATTAAGAGGTTCAATTGGTTTTCGGTGGGATTCTGAGAACAAAAATACACCCTTGTACCATAGAGATGACCTACAACGTTTCATAAATCAACCAGAGTACCCTGTGTGTCAGAAGCTAGAAATATTCACTACTCACAAACTGACACCCAGTGAGGAAGATCGTATGGAAGATCTTTGGTTGGTTGAGAAAGTCAAACAGCTTTGTGATCAATTTTGTGAAGGTGATACGGACGGTTTTGACCGTACATCCGATGAGATTAATGCCAGGAATCGTGAGCGTCGATCATGAATTGCCCACAACGATGGTTTAAAACGCACCAGGCTGCGAATTATTTGAACGTAAACGTTAAGTCATTCAATTCGGTTATGAAGCGTAATAACTGTGTAGCAGTAAAAACAAGCAAAAATGGCGATAATCGTTGGCACCGCTCACAATTGGATGGATACCGCATTTTCAATAACAGTAAACCAACACTAATGCAAAGATTCAAATTAGGAATACTCAATTGGGTATTCAAAACGTGAAAGTTGCATCGCCAGACAAAGCTGGGGTGGGGATTGAATTCCCTGCCCAGCCCAATAATCCCCGCAGAGGGTAACTCCAAAACATGAGAATATTTATTATGAATAGAATTCCTTATATAGGTTCTGAGGACGAGCAAGTTATACCAACGAGAATGGGTCCTTGGAGACACCTAATGCTCGTCACCCAAGACCTGAATATGAGTCTTACTGCCTTGTATAAACTAATTGAATCAAATCAGGTTGCATTCATTAAGCCAGATCAAGCACCGGTTTCGAGGACATACTTGCATAAAGATTGGGTCAATGGATTAAAATCAAAATACCCAGTAGCCAAACACTGCATGCTGCAACGTCACTTATTAATGGATGATCATTCTTACGATGAGTTGAGAAAAACAATCCCCCGTAAAAAACCCAGGGAAGTAGCAAGTAGCGTTCAGATTGCAAATCTACATGAGATACTGGAAAGTGATTTCATCCTAATGGGAGAACGTAAATGGGTATTGCCAATCTTCGATGAAAGATGGATCGGCAGTGGCCGTGCTACTGAGCTAATTAGATATTTCCTCGGGCTCAAGAGGAAGAATTCAGATGATACATGGGAATATTTTTTGCAGGGTGTTTTCAAGATCCGCAATGAAAGCTTAGCTGAATTCCACGAAACGCGTAGAGAATCAGAACTCATCAATGATGGGACATTCTAGAGGCCAAGAACACCTCCCAATACACTTATAGCCTTTGAGCTTAACCCACTCACACTGGGGAATATCATGCAAAAACTACTCACAGTCCGGGAAGTTGCGGATCGTCTCAATCTCGGATACAGAACGGTACTCGATTTAATCAACAACGGTAAGCTCGATGCCTATCTCATCAGCAACAAATATCGAATATCTGAATCAGCATATCATCGATATCTGGATTCAACTAAAGTCAATATCAATGACCGAGTCTCATCGGTTTATAAATAGAAAGAGTTAAATTATGTCAAAACTATACAAGCGAGCGGATTCACCATATCTATGGTACTCCGCCAGTGTACACGGTAGGAGAGTGAGAATCTCCACGGGTACGCATAGACGCCGTACAGCTGAACGGATCCAGGATGCATGGGATTTCAAACTCTCCCAAGGTGATACATCATTCTTCGAGCCAGAGGAAACTATAGATGTTCTGGAGTACATAGATCAGCACCGAGACTTCCTTGAAGATAGGAAGTCTGAACAAACTGTTCTAATTGCAAAAGGGGTACTTGCCAAGTTTGGTAAGTACCTCAATGGCATTGGTATCCAAAGTATAGCAGAAATCCAAGTGCAGCATATAGATGGCTATATGGATTCAATGAAACAGAAGTCAAAGACCAAAAAGAATCACCTTGGCATCATTTCAAGGATGCTCAAGCAGTGTGTCAGAGAGGGGTTGATAGATAGGAACCCCTGTGATCTCGCAACGCCCCCAAGAGTTGTTCATGAAATGAAGCATCGTCCACTTGATGTTAAAGATCTGAATGCCATATTCAAGAATGCTCAGCAATGGAAACTCTACTATAGCTTTCTGCTATACACTGGATTGAGAGCTGGGGATGTAGCTATGCTGAAGTACGAGCACATCGATATAAAGCGTCACCGCATTACCCAGTTGATACGGAAGTCACGGCGGGTACATGAACTGCCCTTAGCTGCCGTCCTCGTCCGTGAAATCGGAGATATCAAAGGTCTCAGTGGTCCAGTGTTTCCAGATCTGTATTCTGAGAGTGAACGGAAGCTTAATGATAATCTAGCACATCCACGGAAATACCTGCAAGATCTGCTCTCATTGGCTGAACTACCTAAAGCAACTCTCCACAGCTTTAGGGTAACGTACAACAATCTTCTTCGGGATGGAGGGCTCACCATACAGGACCGGCAAGTGCTTATGGCGCATACTTCCAGTGAGACAACAAAGATCTATACTCATCCTAATCCTGAGTTGGCGGAGAAGCATTTGAATGGATTACCTGATTTTCTCATTGAGCAGGATGATGAGTGATCAAAGCGTTTTGATTAATGAAAGTGAGGTAGATATTAGGAGCAATGGACAATCACGATATCTCTTCACAGTATTCTGAAGCATTTGTAGCGGTGATGGGAACCTCACCTGCAGTTCTTTCAGAATGCTTATATTACTATTATTCTCCTCATTATGGGATCAATCGACGATTCTCCGATATCAAAGTTATCACGACCACCAAAGGTAGAGATTTACTGGTAAAAAGCATGTTTACGGATGGTGTTTTAGTCCGGTTGGAAGCAGCCCTCGGGGTGAAGAGCGGACAAATCCCTTTCACGGTTTCAGATATAATGGTCATCGAGAATGAAACCACCGGCGAAGAGATTCAGGATTTACTCACTTCGGAGGAGAACGAAGCTGCATCCAATATGATCTCTAATTGGATAAAACACTACACTGACACGGATGGTGTTCGTCTCACAGCAACAGTTGCTGGAGGAAGAAAAACGCAGAGCGCAATTATGGCTCTAGCATTCCAATTATATGGTCGAGCTGAAGATGAGTTAATCCATATTATTGCCCCTGATGAACGCATGATGGACCGGGAGTGGTTTTTTCCAAGTGAGGCAGCAGATCCAACTCAATTCTTGTCAGTATCTGATGTACCGGTCCTGCGAGTTGGTCGTTACTTATCCAGAAACCTCAATCAATCCACAGAGGACATGGTTCGAGATATCCAAGAGTCGCTGTATGCTGCCCGTCCTATTGAGCGAATTGAGATTGAAAAGAATATCATATATGTGGACGGCGAGGAGGTAAAGATCACCCCTCGGGAAGCTTCATATTATAGATATTTCCTAAAGCGCAGAGTGAATGCTTCCTGTCCCGATGACTGTCCCGGTTGCCAGGAATGTTGTGCGGGTCAAGAAACTCTTTTGGCAGACTCAAGAACTCTTGTTTTAGCAGAGCATGCGATAATATCCGGTGAGGGAGGTCACTTTCACCGGACGAAAGAAAAACGACTACAAACATCTGACTACGAATTGATCCCCTCACTCTATGAAGAGATATCCAGATTAGGTTCAGTTCTTCGCAATAGTGAATTACATCCGCTCCGAAGAGAGGATATTGCACCTAAGAAGCTTTTCCTTTCTCAGGGGAACAGGAAAGATGTTTCTATTGGCGTCATATTGAATCCAAACATTATTCATTTTCTAGACTAGTTTTAATTCTTAATAAACAAGCTTGTGATTGTAAGGATCTGAATTGTTCATGTCCATATTGGCAGCATGAACGAAGCAATCACATCAACAAGCCCTCGAATCGCCACTCTCGCTAGTCGATTGGCCACCTGGTTAATTGACCCCAGCGTACAGCAGGAGCAGGGCGAAGTCGCAAGGTTCAGAGTTCTTAAGTGCAAATTCGGTGGTGGGTTATTCAGTGTTGCCATGATCCACTTTGTGAATCCAGATCATTCAGGTATTCAAGTGTGTTTTGGAATCCTCAGGTTTCATATAGATATGGATTTCATCTTTATTTCTCATCCTGAAAATGAAGTCCGCAATGACAAACGGATAAACAAGTTTGAGTACAAGGATGAGCACATTGAATATAGATCGTGGTTTTTAGGCTACGAGGGGATTGGGCTCTTTCGCAAATACAGTTTGACAGCAGGAACTCAGATTTCTCAAATCGAAGTTGGAGCGCACCCATTGTGTGCAATAGGTTTTACAAATGTCAACAACTCGCTAATTCAAAGGGCGGTAGTTGGAATGCAATTTGCGAATCTGCAAGTTGGTATCCATTCAGCATTAGATGCAAAAAGTCGAGCTTCAAAATGATTATACCTAGCCATAAAAGGAGGAATATCCTTGAATATAATAAAGTAGTGGGAGTTAGGACTAAACTTGAATGTGCTATTGAGTACTGTTGTATCGAGACTAGCAAAAGGGATAGAATAACCTATATTTTAACCATGGGGGTACACCACAGATATAGTTTCCATGTCGCCTACTATAACTGCATGGAAGTACCTGTTACCCGCTCTCAGTCTTCGACTCCCGGAAACGTTGAGCAGAAAGCTCACCGTAACCTTCTCTTTGTCGATCATGATGAAAGCCTAGTATAAGGGTGTACCCCCTAATTTAATGTCTATGAGTAAGTATTCGATAACTGCATCGCTATTAGGTCTCCGACCTAAACACTTAACAAGCATCCTGTATGCAGTTGCAAGTCGCGACGAGTATTATAAAGAGATCCAGATTCCCAAGAATGGAGGTGGAATTCGCACCATCCACGCTGTTCAAGGTCCAATGAGGATGCTACAACGAAAGCTTTATCATTACCTGCAGGAAAAGTACGAACCGTCCAAGTATGCTACAGGTTTTGTGCCAGGAAAGAATATTATTGAGAATGCGAAGATTCATCGTAAAAACAAGATTATTATTAAATACGATATCAAAGACTTTTTCCCATCAATAACATTTCCTAGGGTTCGAGGTATGTTCATGCAGAAGCCTTTCTCCTTTTCTGCAGAGAGAGCTACAACCTTCGCTCAGATTTGTTGTCTTGATAACGGTGGACCGATTCCGCAGGGCGCTGTTACCAGCCCTTACATCTCCAATATGATATGCCGTAAACTTGACTCTCGTCTATCAGGGTATGCAAAGAAGAATCGATTGCTTTACTCGAGGTATGCAGATGATATGGTATTTTCAACAAATCAAAATCACCTGGATTCGGAGTTAATCACTACACATGTTAGGCAGATTCTAAAGGAAGAAGCCTTCATACTTAACGAGGCAAAAACGAAGGTTCTATCTAAACACTATCCCCAGTCCATTACTGGTGTGCTTGTAAATGAAGGTTTGAATTTAAGACGAACATATATCCGAAACATCCGTGCGATGCTATATAAATGTGAGAAGACCGATATTGTGACGCAGGCAATTGAGTATTATAAGCGTGTTCGTGGGATGAAGTTGCAGTGGACAGATAGCAAACCCAAACAACTTGTTGAACCCGAAACTGGTGAACACTTCAAGGCTCAAATCATCAAGGAGGAATTTCTTGCTCATTTAGAAGGTAAAATCCAATGGTACGGATTTGTGGCTCGCTCCAACCGGAATCTCAATAGTAAGCATTTCGAGGTCAGATTTGCACTTTATGAACGTCTATTGAAGAGGCTTAAAAAAGTGGGCCAGAATGAAACTGACCGCCGGGACTTTGCATTATTGAGGAAACATGTGAAGGATCGTTATAGTGATGATCCCGAAGTGCAGACAACAATAGAGCAGATTCTGAAGTTCGGAGAGGAAGAGCTTAGCTCATTCATCCAACAGCAAGAACAAATTGATGTTCGATTCTATGTTCATCCAGTTCATATTGGGGAATTTGAAGATAGAAAGGCTCGTGTAATTGAGCTATTATCGACACCAATATTGGACCCCAACAGAACAATTGATCTCTTTCGATTATTGCAAGACTCACAAAATTCAATCCTTGGACGGCTCGTGCATCAGGATGCACCCATATTGAAAGAAGAATTACGCACATTTATGATGACGTTCATTGAAAATCAACCTGAGCTCGCCACTAAGCTGGCTCACTTGACACATAACTTTCTCAAGGATGCATGGAAGCGCTTTGGTCTGACAAATGAAAACCCATATGACTTCTGGAAGGACGATCGATTCAGGGAAAAGATATTTGAATACAAAAAGCGTACTCGTTTCCTAGAAACGGACCCACATACAGGCATAAATTTATTCAATAATATTTGCGTTATTGCGGACGAATTAGAGGGAGAGATTTCCAAAGAAAAGCGTAGAATCATCGTGAATCAAGACAACCTTAAGGATCTTGATTTCTATACAGATACCGTAAGTGTAGTTGAAGCCACCAACGGAATATTGAGATCAATGGTTGACAATAGTAAGGGGAGTAAAATCTATATTGCTACACACCGTATCGAAGAATCTAACGCCACAGCAATGGTTATCTGCGATAACAACAATACTCCACATTTCCCCGAGGTACCCAACCGCTCACAAATTGGACACGGCAAACTGCGATCTGTAGCGCTAAATCTCTATGGCCTCACTGAATACAAAATCCGGTGCTCCGTAAAAGATAAGGGGTGGGTTGAAATCAACTTTCATACAGGGGAGGTTACTGAGACTCCCGAAATGCCCGGATTTTCACACTACTTGGAATTTCCGCAAGTATGACTATTATAGTTATTGATAATAATGCGCATCGAATGGTGGAATTTGAGAAGCTCATTCTATCTGTATTTACGGATGTGCAGATATCATTTTATGAGAGTATTGATGTAACTGCTTTGCCCTTACTAGAGCCGGATATATTAATAGTCCATCGAAACAATCCTGAATATCGCTCAATACTTGGAAGCCCATCCATCGGCTCCTATAGGTTATTTTTCAGTGGTGGCTATTCTGGTCACTTCAAGAAATCGGATTATGAGCACCACACTACTCCGAATGAATTAGTAACTGCACTTAAAGAAGTGAAAGAGCATCTCCAATTATGATCGCTGCGATAGGAGTCCAACACACTGCTGCGGATTGTATCCTAGAGTTTAAGTGGATCGATCCCGATGACTATCCAAGAGTACCAAACTATCACGAGACCCTACTCCAATTTACCAATATTCAAAAGGTAGATGCAGTAATTATTCCTTCTCACGCAGAACATGATTACTCGATTCGAGTCTTAGTGGAACATATTCGACTATCCAACGATAACATGCGAATAAGCCGTTTACCTGTATATATCATTCTTGAGAAGGAAGATGACTTTGATCCAATCTTTAAAAGTATTGAAGATATTAGTAACTCAATCAATTTTTTAGGTGTTGAAGATAAGACTATTGCTTTTGAGCCTGAGATTAGTGACCTTGAGTTTACTAAACTTTTCCCTCTGTTAGGTAGTTCTCCTCAATTACGTGATCGGCATTCGCTTGCGAATATTTGGGGACCATATCGACTCATGGATCAATTAGACCAGGTGGGATTCAGTCATCCGGAAACAAGTCTACTTGAGAGGAGAATTAGCAAGGACGTCTATTTCAGGAAATTGTTATTAAAAGTACAGAGGAATAGACAATTTA
>Ga0233447_1001741_pt1 | contig 17044 bp, 7 predicted proteins | sample SI_124_October20_3_FD_183014 | JGI IMG/M metagenome (GOLD analysis project Ga0233447, IMG submission 183014) | Seawater microbial communities from Saanich Inlet, British Columbia, Canada - SI_124_October2016_135_MG | ecosystem: Environmental > Aquatic > Marine > Inlet | place: Canada: British...
TTCTGGCGTGGGCTATTTGACTGCTTTTACTGAAACTGATCCGGTTTATTTGGCTAGTGATGCGGCTGATGTTTCAGCTGTTAAGATTGCTAATTGGGATGCGGCGGTTACTACAGCCAATATTTTCACGGGTTCGGTAAGCTATACACTGCAATTACCTGCGGATGATGGTGATACTGACCAAGTTTTGAAAACCGATGGCAATGGCAACCTTTCATGGGCTACAGAAACAGCAGCAGCTGACCCGATACAGGTATCTGAAGTTAGACCTAAAGTATCTGGCGGAACCCTAACTTTAGCTGATTTTGCTGGTACTGCTTTATTAAAAGCTAATAGCGATGGACTGGCTTTTGGGGATGCTAACCCTTATTCAGGGTATAAATTTTATGGTAAAAACAATAGTCTTACTCAATCTACCATGGCACTTCAAAATGAAACTCTTAATGGGGCTGCATTAACTATAAATGGACCACTTGCTACACATAGCAGATCTAAAGGGGTAATTGCTTTTGGTGATGACTCTTATCCTGGAGGCGCCAATGAATGCTATATCCAAAATATTGGCCCTTTTTATGCACACCAATTAAAATTAAAAGCAACTAGTGGGGTTGTAATTCAAAATAACGATGCAATAACAGGTTTAGGGAATGACCACTTTGCATTGAGAGTTGAAACTTCTTTACCAGAAAATAATACTTTGGCTGCAAATAAAGCAGGAGCTATTGTAATTGACATTAAAAACTCGGAAATTAATAACAATTCACAATATATAAGCTTTAGAAAAGGCAATAAAAAACTAATAGGAAGTATTAGCGGACAAGCAAGCACACTTGGAGAAATTGCCGAGCAAGGTATTAAACTGGAATCTTCCGGAGCTGACTATGCTGAGTATCTATCTATGCTTGATAAAAACGAGCTTATAAGTGGTGGTGATATTGTTGGGGTTTTTGATGGTAAAATAACTAAAAAAACCAGTGGTGCACATAGAATAATGGCTATAAGTAGTATGCCTATTGTTTTAGGTAACTCTAAAGGTAAAGACCCTAAGTCTGTGAAGCCTGTGGCTTTTGTTGGTCAGGTTAGAGTTAAGGTTAAAGGTGTTGTTAGGGCTGGTGATTTTATTATACCTTCAGGTAAAGATGATGGGATTGGTATATCGGTTAGTCCTGATAAAATAAATTCTGATCAATTATCTAAAATTGTCGGACAGGCATGGGAATCATCTAAAAACAGTAAGGTGAAAATAATTAATGTCGCTTTAACAACTAACAATAATTCATGGACCATGTTTAATAAAATAAAAGAATCGCAAGCGTTGCTCAGAAAAGAAAACCAGCATTTACAAGCTGAGGTTAAGATATTAAAAAACACCTTAGAGCTTATTAAAAAAGAGATACTTTCTATAAAAAAGTAAGCTGTATTAAATTAAAAATTATATTGTAAAGTATCTACCATTTTTTTATGGCATAGTTAAGCGTATCAAAAATAAAAAAAATTTTTGCAATTTTATTCTTTTTTCTACGATAAATATTTAAGTAATAATAATAAAAAAAATGGAGGAAATATTATGAGTGGATTACCAGGTGCTGTACAAGCATATAAAGGAGGCGGCTTAACATCCTTTCCTGCCAGATTACCGAAACCAGAACAAGTAGCTGTTATACCTAAAGGTTTAGCAACAGAATATGCTGTTTTAAAACCCTATTCTCCTGAGCTTGCGTTGGTTGACAAAAGCACAAGAAGAAGTGTTCTTGGGAGTTCAGTTAGAGCTTTGTCTCTTGAAGGAGAAGGTGGTTTTGACTGTACCCCAGAAACACCACATGTTGTTAATAATTTTCAATATTTATCTGGGGATGCTGATTTCGAAAGAGATCTTAAAACAGATCCACGAGTTATTACAGCATTGGATAGAACAATACCTCTCTCTGTACCTCCAAAAACATATCTTGAGATGATGGCTGAATATGAAGCTGAATGCGGTGATATAGTAGATTCTGCAGGCTTAATTCGATTTATAGAAAAATGTAATAACGACTATAATGCCTTAACTGGTGGATTTGCTTATCTAACAGGGGCACAAACACCACCAGCGACTTGTGTTTTAGAAACTCAAGGCAGGTTTGATCTTCAGGCTCGTTATCTTGAGACAGCTTTTGATTTGCTAACACCAGATGAACAAACGCTACTTACAGACGTTGTGGACGCACTTGCAGGCACCGAAGCTTATGCAAGTAAATACAGTGCCGCTTGTAACCCAAGTCAAAACATGCACAATTTTTTAAGCGGTTGTACAATGAAAAAATGTGGATCTTATCCTTTTGCTGTTGAAGTAACTCCGTTACAGTTTGAACCAAGCTTTTGTTATCACCCAGAGTTGGATGATAGCATTTTAAGTGTTGTTGTAAGTAATGGTGAAAGTAAATACCCAGATGTAACATTCCCAGCCAGCACTTCTGCTAGAGAAAAAGCTAACCACTACTCAGCCTTAGCTTATGCAGAAGGCGATAGTGCTGATAACTACAAATCATTTGAAAGGCTTGGAGCTGGCGCACATGAAGTTTCTGCTGATGCGCTTGCTGTCACAGCTTCAATAGCAAGTGTTGAAGCTCTTGATGGTAGAGTCTCTGTTGTTGATGGTAGAGTCTCCGACGTTGATGGTAGAGTCTCTGTTGTTGATGGAAGCCTTGGTGTTTTACGCGCTAATATAACAACAATAGATGAGGACCTTAGCTTTGCTTTTGCGGATATTGGTACACTAGATAGCAATGGGCAAGCTCTTAGATCTCATATAGTTGGTCCAGCACATAGCAGTCTATCCCGAATGAGACAACTTGAAGTACGTAGCGGCTCTATGCCTTTTGTAAGCCCATTTACATTACCAGGTTCTACAAGAGTAACAGATGCATTAAGTACTGCATCATCCGCATCATCTGCTGCAGTAACCGCTCAATCAACAGCTGACGGGAAAATAGGTTGGTTTTCTTTTATACCAGGCATCGTAGTAGGTGGCGCACTTATTGCTGCTCCTATTATTGCGATCAGCTCTAGGGCAAGTAAGCAACAAGTTGATAATTTAACAGCTGCATATACACAGGTACACAGAAGATTAACCGCTGAATTAAGCAAAGCAGATTTCAGAGATAATCCACAACTACGAGAATACTTGAAGGTTTTTATAGAAGGAGATTCTACAGCAGCTGATAGAGTAAGAAACCCAAAAATAGCAAGCATTATTAGAACAGGTGTATTGCCTACCCTTACAAGTATTGAAGAACGATATGAAAAGGGTTGTTGGAGATTTGGGAACCTTCTTCATCTTAGATCTATGAGACCCTCTTCAGCAGAAGTAAGTGATTTACAAGCTGTCCTAGCTAATGCAAACACTAAAATCAGCTCGATTATTGAGGGTGCACACCTGCCTGAAACACAAGAGGAGGTTACTGCTTTGCATGGTAATCTTCAGGCTTTAATAGATTTTAGAACTACTAATCCAGACCTTTTTGATGGCATAACAGACGCTGATTTGGCTAAAGCTAGAACATTTTTTAGTATAGAAGCTGATGATATGGAAACTAGAATCTTTAGTCCAGACGATGCAGAAGCTGCTACTCACTTTGAATACAGTATGCCAGGTTTTGATCGAACCGCTGTTATAGCTCTATTTAGAGGTTCAGATACTGATGAAGCAGGTCTTTTTAAGACATATATCAAAGCCTTAGATAGACACAACCAAACAGCCCATCAACTTGGAACCCATACAGCTACTGCTACAACACTCACAGAAACAATCCAAGGAAAAGATGCAACACTTCTAACACTAGCAGGAGAATTAGAAACATTAAACACCCAGATAGGAACAGTAGATGAGCCTGGTCCTTTAGCAAGAACTCTAACAGAAACAACACAACAATCAACTGAAATCAACAGGACAATCCTTGCTGCTGAACAGGCTTTACCTGGTCTAGTAGAAGCTCATAGAGCAGCTGATGAGAGAAAGACCCTTATAGAAACAGATTTGGGCTTAAAAAACACAGAACTAGATGAACTTATCGCTGAAAGAACTATCTTAGCTGGTTATGATGAGCATGGAGACCACCCTGCAGGATCTACGGCACTACTAACTGCAACTGTTGCCAGCTTAACTGAACAAAGCGTCCAATTAATAGCCGAGGCTGGTGATGATGCGGCCATCCCTGCTGGCTCGCTACAAGAATTACAAGCAACACTTGATAGGCTAACCCAAGAACATACAGATTTAACAAATCAATTAACACCACTTAACCAAGCAGTTCAAGATTTAACTAATATAGATGAAGCGGATAAACCTGAGGATTATGATGCACAATTATTAACAGCACAGCAAGCAGTTACTGATAAAGAAACAGAAATAACTGATAAACAAGCAGAGTTAACTATCGACCAGGAAGATCTTGATGCAGGTACTGTGCTTCTTGCAACACTTAACAGAGAAGCAGAGACTGAAGGTAGCTTTGCTTATGCGCAAGCAGCTTTAGATGTAGCAACAGCAAGGCTTACTGCATTACAAGATAATCCTCATGACGGGCCCCTTAGCTTAATAACAACAGCCACTCTGGAAAGAAATACTCTTACAGCACAACTTACAGGAGCTACTCAAACAGTCGTTGACCAACAACAAACACTTGATGATGCAACTCACCGATTAGAAGCGCTTAGGTTACAACAACCACAAATTGCAGAAGCTGTAACTACTGCACAAACAGCTCTTGCTGAAGCCAGGGCATCTGTTCAAACAAAAACAACAGAAACTGCTACTTTGCAAGCTGAATTAGATAATCATGATGGTCATTATGGTCTAAGAAAACGGCTTGCAACTGCTGAAGAAGCTGTTGTCCGTTTAACAGCTGAGCTAACAACAGCTGCGACGCATAGGGATGAGATTCATACGGCTGCTATTGAAGAACCAGAACACGGTCTTAGCGCAATAGCCACTTTTGATCGTGAAATTACTGAAGCAAAGAAAAGCTTTCTACGTCAACGATCATGGTTTAGGGAATACACCAAAATGGTTAATAAAATGCTGAAAGAGTATGAAGAGAAACTTGGTATACATGCTGGAGCTGCTCAAAGCATGGATGCTAGAATTCAAGCAATAAGAGCTGCAATCACTGCAATCCCTGTAGATGATGCTCCATTTGATCTTTTGGTAGTTGACGACATGGTATAAATAACAAAAGCTCCCAGAGTTAAAAAGGCTCTGGGAGCGAAACAAAACCCATTAATCTGAAATTTTTTATAATTAATCCCGATAATATAATAAAGACAAAAAAATAAATGGGGGCTATCATGAATTTATTTAAAATAATAGCTATTAGAACTAACATAGCGATAAGTTCTGAAAGTTTTAATCGCAAACTTACACACCTTAAAAAATTAGCGCGGCGTTTAGATACATTAAGAGCTCTAGATGCGTCTGTTGATTCATTACCTTTAAACGGCTACCTGGATACCTCACATAAACATATTGTTGATGGACAGCTGGGTCAGGTTCAAGATCAGCTAAAAAGAGTTGCGCATTCATTAGAGTTAAGCCCTGCTTTTTTAGATAGTGCTACCAGCTTAACTGCAAAGGTTGATCTAATCGCTAGGCAATCAAGAGGTCATATAACAGCCCATAAATTAGAACAACTTCAGGCCTGGTCTGAAAGTACTGAACTAGCTTTAAGAGATGCTATAGATTCTATGAAAGATTATTTAAATACTAAATTAGACTCTTTTGGCCAGTTTGAACTAGGTAGTGCCTTGCATTGTATTGATCCTATTAAAATTGTTATTAATCAATTAACAGACGTCTCTGTAGCTGTGGATATGAGATTACTTAACTCTGCCCTAGTTTTACTACAAAAAAATATGCATTCGAAACTACCAACGTTGAGCCATACTAAACTTGAACAGTTAAAAGAAAAAGTTGGGGGCAGAAAATATCAGATGTTAAGGTTAAGGCAACAAGAAATTAATAAAATTAAATATTGTGCTCAACTGGTACGCAGCGCCAAACCCGTAGCTGAGATGAGTTATGCAGAGCTGGGTATCCTTTTGGGTGGTAAATATACAGCAGGGGTTAGAAAACCCTTTGCTATTAAAAGCATTCCTTATGGTTTTTTTGCGTCTGAAGAAATAGAGAGCATGGATCTATTAGCTGCTGATAGCAGTATGCCAATAGAACCAGAAGATAGTTATTTTGATAGAATGATGCAAAGTCTAGATACTAAAGCTAATGAGCAGCTTCTGGAACTAGCTAAACTGGCAGCCCCCTATACTGAAGTAGAAGATACTATGACCTGGCGTGAAAAAGCCCGTTATTGGACTTGCTGGTCTTTGGAAAAAGTTGGAGAAAGGCTGCCTTTTTCTAAGCTTGGAGAACAGATTGCAACTACTTTATTACCAAAATCTGCAAGCCCTGAATTAAGAGATACTGTAGCAGATATTGGTGGAGCCTTAGGCCCTTTAATTATAACTGCTACTGGCGGGTTATCTTTAGTGGGTTTATTTGTAGGGTTAAGTTTTTTCAGAGATAAAGCCAGCAATGTTGGTGAAAGGATAGGCTCAGAATTATATGGACAAGCAGGTGCAACCGCAGGCAGTATTACCGGTCAGATAGTAGGAGGTGCAGGGTTTTCTCTTTATAATATTTGGAGTGTTTATGAATCTCCATTAGCATTGGATGCAGATACCATACATTTTGTAGCTGACGAAGCTATAGGAACGCTAGGTATGCTTGGAGCAAGCTCTTTAGCAATCAGTATGCAAAGCATGTACCCCCAAATGCCAAGAAAAGCAGTGCAGATTGCAAATATAGCAAGTACAGCTGCTCTAGGATACACGACTTACGGAGCAACAGGTGCTGCAACTGCAACAGCGTTAGCACTACCACTAGCCCACTATGCACCACAACAAGCTCACTCATTAGGTAGACTTGGTCTTATTGTAAGCGCTGGCTCGCTAGGGCATAGAGCCGGAAGTGCAATTACGCACTCTATGTTTGCCAGAGCTGATGCTTTTTTCAGGATGCCTCTAGTTAGAGATGCTGTAGAAGAATTTGAAAAAACAAGCACACTTAGTAGCTGTACTGTATCCAGAAAAGCTTCTACTGACATTCCTGGAAGAACTGATTTTAGAATTTCATGTGCTCAAAAAGCTTTAATAAACCCTAAAACAGGTGAATTGCTCGGTAGTATTCCAGAACAAACCATGGTTTTTGAACTTAAAGCAAATATATTTTCTCAACAGGTATTAACTAATTTATCAGCTCATATTTCAGGGTCCTTAGTTGAATTAGATCAAGCTTATGCTTATTTAGGCTTACCAAAAGATAGCACGCTTAAAAGTGTTAGATCATTATATAGACACATAGTGCGTGATTTTCACCCTGATAAAACCGGTCATCTTGGTGTTACCCCTGAAACAAGGGAACTATATACTGATTTTTTTATTAAAGTTGCAAAAGCAAAAGAATGTATAGAAGACGCCGTAGTTAGTACCCCTGGTAGCCTCCTAATAGCCTATACGCCTGGTAGCCTATAGTTTAGAACTCAGAGCAATATGCGTGCGTTGTTGCAGAGTAGCACGAAAAAGGTATTAGATCACTGTCTGGTAATTAAAAAACAGACTGTTCGCGGAAATAATATATAAAAAAAATCCTAAATTCTGTTATAATTTATACCAAATGCATATTGATAACTTCTACGATCAAACTGTAGATATAAACAATAAAAAACAAACCGCAAAAATAGATGCCTTCCTAAAGGCAAATGGCCTTTCCTATGAACAAGTGGAATACACAGTCCAGGTGGTTAACCAAAACAATAAAATAGTAGGGACTGGCTCTGTAACTGGTAAAATCTTACGCTGTTTTGCAATTGATCCAGAATACCGTGAGACAGATGTGTTTTCTATTGTTATGACCCACCTTTTAAACTATCTATCAGAAAAAGGGGTTTATCATAGTTTTGTTTTTACTAAGCCAGGCACCTCCCAAAGTTTTAGAAACCTAGGTTTCAAAGAAATAGAGCGCGCAGCGCCTTTGTTTGTATTAATGGAGCAAGGTGTCGGTGGGCTAAAAAGGTATCAAGGGTACTTAAAAAGAAATAGTTTTAAAGACCAAGAAGGCAAAAAGATCGGTGCTTGTATAGTTAACTGCAACCCTTTTACGCTTGGGCATCTCTATCTAATAGAAAAAGCAGCAAAGCAATTGGATTATCTATATATCATTGTTGTCCAAGAGAATTTATCTGTTTTCCCTTTTGATGTAAGGTTTGATTTAGTAAAAAAAGGCACAAATCACCTAAAAAATGTAAGTAGAATAAGGGGTGGAGAATACGTTGTTTCTTCTTCAACCTTCCCAACTTACTTTGTAAAAAACGAAGATCCAGGCGAAATAGAGCGCTTACAAGCAGAGATGGATCTAAGGATATTTTGTAAACATATAGCCCCAATACTAGGTGTGACCAAACGAATGGTTGGTACAGAAGATTACTGTAAAACCACAACCGCATATAACGAAGCCATGACCAGAGTCTTGCCCCAGTTCGGCATAGACATAGAAATAGTGCCCAGAAAAAAACTAAATGATGATATGGTCATAAGCGCTTCACACGTAAGAAGAGGTATAAAAGATGGGAATTGGGATCTGGTAGAACAACTAGTCCCAAAAACAACTATGAAATTTCTAAAAAGCAAAAAAGCTATTCCTATTATAGAAAAAATAAAAAACTACTACAGCAGACATTAAATATCTGATCAAAACTATTATGCCAAACTTAATAAAGTTAGGATATACCCAAACTGAAATAGAAACTAGAATCCAAATTTTAAAAATTATGTATGTTTATACACTGCATTTTAAAATTTGAATCCTATTTTCATTTCGGTTCAGGTATATACTGTTGTTTGAAATGATTGTGAAACAGCCTGTACGAGGAAATAACTTTTCTATACGCTCAGAATGAACAAGGCGCTAAAACCACTCCAACCGCTCCAACAATCGCTCTGTACCCATTATTTCTAAGAAGGCAAAAAGATCTGGGCCTGATTTTTGGGCTGTGGTGGCAAAACGGATTGGCTTCATTACCTTACCTTTACCTAAGCTTAAGTCTACCATTATTCTATCTATGATTTGGTTAAGGCCTTCCTTTGTTAACTTAGATATATTAGTTAGGCCTGCCTTAAATATTGTAACAACCCTTTCATCTTGTTCTGAAAAATCCAAAGCTCTTAAATTAGCTTGGTACTCTTTCTTGTTATATAAATATACTGGTATTAAGTCACGGATATCTGCTAATAATTCTAGCTTTTGGACAAAAGAAAAAACAACTGCTTCTTGCTGGTTTTCACTAAACACACTTAGCTTTGATAATAAATCATCACCTATATAAGGTGATGATAACTTAAATAGGTCTTTTGAGCTCATATTTCTGATATATTGGCCATTCATCCACTTCAGTTTCTTGATATCAAAAATAGCACCTGATTTAGAAATTTTATCTAGTGAAAAGGAGTTAGTTATGTCTAACTTTTGCATTATTTCCTGATTATCTTTTGGGCTCCAGCCAAGCAACATTAAATAATTAAATAAGGTATCACTTAAATACCCCATTTTTTGATATTCTTTGACACTGGTTGCGCCATGTCGCTTAGATAATTTTGAGCGATCTTCACCCAAAATCATTGGTAAGTGTGCAAATTTTGGTGGTGTTTTACCAAAAGCATTGTAAAGACAAAGTTGTTTTGGCGTATTAGAAATATGGTCTTCACCCCTAATAACATGAGTTATCGCCATTAACATATCATCAACAACAACCGCAAAGTTATAAGATGGTGTTTTATCAGACTTAATAGCAACATAATCTGAAAAAAGCTTTAGATCAAAACTTACCTCACCACGAATCAGATCTGTGTAGGTAAGCTCTTTATCTGGCATTTTGAATTTAATGGCATACGGCACACCTTTGGCAATATTATCCGCAACTACCTGCTCAGTTAATTTCAAACACTTCCTGGAATAAACATAGTTTTCTTTCTTGGAAAAAGCCTCGTCACGCTCCTTGGTAAGCTCTGCATCAGTACAAAAACAATAATAGGCATGACCTGAATCTAAAAGATTTTGGGCATATTTTTGGTAGATACCAGCCTCAATTCGCTCTGACTGCCTATATGGGCCGTAATCACCGCCAATACCTGGCCCTTCGTCCATATCAAGGCCAAGCCAAGCAAGCCCTGCCAATATATCTTCTTCAAACGCTTTGTTAGAACGCTCAAGATCTGTATCCTCTATCCTTAGAATGTATTTACCTTTTTGGTTTCTGGCAAACACCCAATTAAATAGCGCTGCCCTGGCTGAACCTATATGTAAATTACCAGTTGGTGATGGTGCAAAACGAACTCTTGTCATAATCATTAGTCTCCTAAGTTATCGTAATTTTGGTTTGGTTATAGTTTTTTGAGCTATACATTATTAATATAGTATATTGTGTAAGAATTTAAAATTAGTTAAAATTGTAGATCGATTTTAAAAAAAATCTATTTTTATGAAAAAAATTAAACATATACTATTAAGCCTCATTATATTCGCTATTTTTGCAAGTGCTACCAATGCACAGCAAATAAACATATCTTCAAGACCAAACCCAGCAATTCAAGGCCAAAAGGTCAGGTTCTCCATCAACTCTAGCCTACCCATTGAAAAGGCAACAATTGTTATTAATAAAACTAATATCCAGAATTTTGACTCTATTAGCAAAGATGTTTATGTCACAAACTTTATTGTGCCAGACAACTTCCCCGTAGGTATACATAAAGCCAAGATCTATGTTCGACCAAAAGGTAGCAACCTATTCACTATGTTTGTTAACTACGAAATCCATGAAAACCCAAACAAAAAAATTGAAGAAAACGAGCTAGATGGCAGAAAACAAAAACATTCACTTAATGATAATTTTAAAGATTTTAAGATTGATGAGCTGGAAAACAATGTAGACCAACTAGAGCAAGATAAAATCAAACTTAGAGAGCAGATGAAAAAACTGCAAGAAGAGCTTGAGAAAATGAATAATGACAAAGAATCGGATAAAGATATTGAGAATAAGAGAAAAGAACTAGAAAAACTACAAAAACTACTAACACAGAACCAAGAAACTCTGAATAAAAAAATAATTGAACTTCAAGACCAATTAAATAAAATGGAAGAAAAACGTAAAGAACTAGAAGAAAACAGAAAAAGACTAGAACAGGATAAACAAAAATTAGATAAAGAGAAAAACCAGATTAAATCACTGGAAAGCGAACTGCAAAATGAAAAGCAGGATATAAACAAGAAAAAAGATGAACTATCAAAAAAAGAGCATAATCTCAATAAAATGGAAAATGATATTGAAAACAAAGAAAGTAAACTGGAAAAGCTAAACGAGTCACTATCTAAAGCACAACAATCTTTAGAAGATCAAAGGATGACAATCAAAAACAGAGAAAGCTCGCTCTCAGATAAAGAGAGCTCTTTATCTAGCCTGGAAAGAAACCTTAGCAAACGTAACCAAGAAATTCGAAGACTTCAAGAAATGCTTGCAAAACAGCAAAAAGATATTCGATCAAGAAGTAGCAATGTAAATGAAAAGGAATCTGACCTTACAAGAAAAGAGCGCAAATTAAAATCACTGGAAAATGAAATACGCTCAAAAAAACATGATGTTAATAAAATTGATAAAAAACTCAAGGCAGAAAAGGTCTACCTAACTTCAGAGCAAAGAAAGTTGGAGATGAAAAATAGAGAGCTCTCTGATAAAGAGAAAAAACTACTCACCATGAAAACTGGGCTAAAAAACAATATGACCTCTCTTCAAATACTTAAAAAAAGATTGGGCAATGAAAAATCAAGGCTAGCTGAGCGTGAATTAAATATTTTATCAATGGAAAAGAAATATATTTTACGTGAAAACAATGTCAAACAAAAAGAACAAACAACAAAAAAGAAAGAATACTACCTAGTTAGACTAGAACGTGAACTAACTAACAAAAACAAGAAAATCAAAAATTATAATAATAAACTCCAAAAATGGGAAGGCGAGCTAACACTTAGGAAGCAAAAGGTATCAAAAGAACAGAGCTTAATTGAAAAATCTAAAAAAAGGCTAGAACTAAAAAAACACAACTACAGCCTGCAACAACAAAAATTAAAAAAAGAAAAACTGTACTTTGAAAATCAAAAACAATCTAAATTAAAACAAATAAAAGACAAAGAAATTATTGTTAAAAGAAAACTTAGCGTACTAGAACAGCAACAGAAAGAGCAAAAAGAAAAACAAGAATTACTCAATAAAAAATCTCAAGATATAAACACAAAGCAACAAAAGCTTACTAGCCAAATAAACGAGCTAAAAAGCGTAAAGAATGATATCTCTAAATTAGAAAAGAATATCAATGATAAAGAAGGGCAACTTAAATCATTAAGTGAATGGATTAAAAATAGTAGCAACTCTCTAAAAGAAAGCTATGAAAAAGAAAAAAACAGGGAATCTGAAAGTATTTACAACTATAAAAAACAGTACCAAAAACTTAGCACCACCACCAAATCATTAATGACCAGAACACAGCAGCTACAAAACGTTAACCGAAAAATGACCCAAAAAGACAGGCTAACCCAAATGAAGATTGATGAGATATACAACTCTATTGCCGCAACCCATAGATATGGTCTTTCAACATACATTGGCTATCGGTTCTTTGATAAATCGAAACAGTATAGTGATGGAATGTGCGTTGGTTTTAATGTGATGGAAAACTTAACAGAAAAACTGGCGCTTGAGGCTGGTGTAAGCTTCACATCAACTAAAACAGCAGAAGACGAACAAGAAGATAAGCAAGGGACTGCTGCCAAAACACTTTCATCATATGAAATAAATATGATCTTTGAATATCTTAAGATTAACCCAAAAAGCTCACTCTTTTTTATTACAGGGTTTGGTGGTGACTTTGCATCAGGAAGCAGCCTTGGCCTTAACCTGGGACTAACTTTAAAACTAGGGGTAAAAGAAGATCTGCAAACCAAAATATCAATAATAAAAAAGGGAAATGATACTGTTGCTTCTTTTGGTTTTGAAAAAAAGTTTCGATTGTTTCATGGCCTACTCCCAAGAAAAAAATTAGATGAAATTGGAATGACTAATAAACAAACCAATGACCAAGAATATGTCCAAAATTCAGATGAAAAATACACAACGCTTGCATCATCCTTAAATGTACCAAAAATCAAGAAACAGTACTTGTTTTCAATAAAAAACTTTCCAGATATCAATAAAAACCACTGGGCTTACAAGCAAATTAGAAGGGTTTCAACACTTGGCCTAATAGATGGAGTAGATGTAATAGAAAAAAATAAAGACAATGAAAACATTAAGGTTTTAAAATTTGAGCCAAGAAAACCTATAACTAAATACGAAGCTTTAAAAATGGTGATATTAACTACACATCTAAATAAAATTATGGCTGAAACAGACACTTTTATCGAGTTTACAATTAATGATCTACCTGGCATTTCTTATAATGTTAACCTAACAATTGAAGATGAAAATGGCAATATTATTAAAAACTTGCTAACCAAAGCTCAGTTCTATACTGGTGAATATAAAACCAATTGGGACGGCACAAACAACCAAGACCAAAAAGTTAAAAATGGTACATACATAGTTAAGGTCGATATCTTTGACTACAATAAAAAAGCAGGCAGCCATCAAGCGAAAATCAAGGTTATAAACCTAAAGAAACCAGAGTTAGAATTCAAAGATTCAAAACAAAGATTTGCAGATATTGAAAAAAACACCAAAGAACAATGCCTAATAAACGAAATGGTTAAAATGGGGGTTGTTAATTATAAGAAACTTAAAAAGGGAGACTCTAATTTACCACTCTTCAACCCAAACAATTCCATAAAAAGAATAGAGCTTATGTTGGCTGTTGATAGAGCTCTTGAATACTTAGGAGCTGTGAACAAAGGACTTGTAGATTTCTCGCCATACTCTGACATAGCATCAGTACCAAAAGACATTAGAAAAGGACTTTCACTTTATATTAGTGAGCTTGGTTATGGTGGGGATCAGTTAAACAGGCTACTACCCTACAAAAAACTCACAAGAGCTGAAGCTGCATCGATTATTGAAAGGCTTTTGGATTGGCGTCAACGCAACAAATAGATCTACCTAAGAACTGATAATCTACCCCTAGCTGTAAGTGTTTTTTCTGATGTTTTGTATTCTATTATGTAGAAATAAGTACCATTATCAATGATTGTGTTTGCATCATCATAACAATCCCAAAAAACTGTATTATAGCGGTCACCGTCAACAACACTAGTCTCTAATGTTTTTTTCAATTGGCCACGCATATCAAAAATCCTGACAACCACCTCGCCAGCTTTATTTGTGATGAAACCGAAGGTTGTGCCTTGACTACGACAAGGGTTTGGGAAATTTAAAACTTCTTTTAGTTCTGGAACAACACTACCCGCTGTTTGGACAGGAACCCTATCTGAAGTTTGAGCGCCATCGACAATACCAAGATTATCTTTAAGTGAAGTTGTATTGATCACGCCATAGCCTGTATATATGTCTCGGCCACTAGTCATAACATCATCTGCTGAATCTATTAATAAAGCCTTTATCTGGGCTGGGGTTAGGTCTGGGTTATAAGAAAGAACTCTGGCAATAATACCCGTAACCACTGCCGCACTTTGTGATGTACCTGTAAGCTCTCGGTAGCTATTTCCAGGTTTTAGGCTGTACACATCAGTTCCGGGCGCAGCAAAGTCCACATGACCACCAAAACTCGCGTATGACGCCCTTTTGTTGCTGTTTGTGATAGCTGACACCGCAATAACCGAATCAAATGCTGCTGGGTAATTGAAGGTCTGCTGAGAGTCGTTACCAGTAGATGCAACGACTACTACATTGTTATCTTGAGCATAGTTTATTGCGTCTTCAAGCACTGATGTTTTTTTGCTATATCCCCAACTACAGTTTATTATTTTTGCACCCATATCAACCGCATAAGTAATTGCCGCAGCCGCATCAACCTGATTACCACGACCAAACCTATTTAAAAAACAAACATTAAGTAGTTGAGCTTTGGTATTTATACCTGCTATACCAAGACCATTGTTAGATTTTGCACCTATGATACCTGCCAGGTGTGTACCATGACCAAACTCATCAATTGGGTCGTTATGAGCGCTATTTAAAGAAAAGCCATAAAAGTTATAACCTTTAACATCATCAACATAACCGTTTCCATCATCGTCTTGATTATTATTTTGTTCTTGGGTATTTAGGAATATATTAGCCTCTATATCTTCATGGTTATAGTCGATGCCTGTATCAGCAACAGCAACTATCACCCTGTTTCTCTCAGGAATATCAAATACGCTTTTTATTCTGCCTGTCCTTAGGTAGTCTTGGCTTTCATAGCCAGGGTCATTAAAGCCATGAGCATAAACATAATAGTTTGGCTCTGCTGAAACAACCCAACTTTGAGCTTTATAGTTTTCTGCCATAACCTGCATATCTCTATTACTTTTGAATTTAAGTACGTAGGTTTGGTTGCCAAATGATGCTGATTTCACACCATTCTTACCAACCGGCACCAGGATTAGTTCTTTTACACCCATTTTTTGGTGATAACTATGAATATTAGACTGGCTTCTAATAAGACTTTTTGAAGCTTTAAGCTTTACTATCAAAGTATTAGGCTCATAGTCAGAGTCAGCCTTTGAACTAAAACCCAATAGTAATAGCAAGAAAACTAGTATGCTAATTATTTTATATAGTTTTATTATTAATTTAATCATATTTTTGCCCTATATCCTCATGCCCAAAGACAGTTTATGAACACTGCCCAAATACATATGTTGAGAATACGCATAATTTATATCGAGATTTTCAAGCAATAAACTTGCACCCGCACCTATGCGTGCTTCTTTACCAATATTCTGAACCCCAAAATAGATCGACAAGATCTCTTCTAGTGTCTTTTCTGCGCCCAAATTTAGCTCTGTTTTTCCTTGGCTTATTGATGTATCTGCAAGGAATTGTAAGTACTGACCCCATTTATATTTAAGACCCACATTTACTATCTGTGAGAATGTATCTTGATGGCCTGTAGACCACTTAATTTTGGTATTACCCATATTCTGGATAGATGCACCAAGTGTAACATCATAATTTATATCATATAAAAAACCAAAGTCAAACCCCCACCCGGTACCCTTTTGGGTATATAGCTTATGATAGTAATAGTTAGTGTTAAGCCCACAATATAGATCTGGCAAAATTTTGAGGCCAGTAGTAAACATTAATGCTGCATCAAGGTCTTGAAAACTACCGACCTGCTCTGCCCTACCACCATTATCTATAGTTTCGGGGATACCTGAAACAACTCTTGCTGGAATAGTTATGGCTAGTGACATTGTATCGTTTATTGGTAAACCAGCTGCTAGATGAACACCTTGATAAAAATCGTCAAAGAATGATGAGTAACTAGTTAAAAAAGTTACACTCTCTAATAAAGAAACACCAGCTGGATTTTTTAGGACAGATTCTAAACCGCATTTATCAGCTGTAATTGCATAACCTTTGGCATAGCCTTCAACAGATAAAACATCGAATTTATAGCTTGCCTGGATGAAGTTGCAGATTACTAATAGAAATAATATACAGCTGATAACTCTTTTCAAGTTTCACCCCCCCTGGTTATAGATTTCCCTTATAACCTGGGGGGATAAACATCTAAATTTCTTGATCTATTAGATATGATGATGTTTTTTCTTCTACTAAGCCTAATAATCAGTTTTTAGATAAAAATACTACTGTCCGGTAAAAAATCAACATAAAGAAAGCTGTAAAAAATCAACATAAAGAAAGCTGTAAAAAATCGTTAGATTTTGGAACTTTATCGTGGCGAAGCCCTAATAAATCAATAAGATGCTGCCTAAAAAACAAAGTTTCGTGAAAAATTCTAGATAATT
>Ga0233447_1001743_pt1 | contig 17039 bp, 15 predicted proteins | sample SI_124_October20_3_FD_183014 | JGI IMG/M metagenome (GOLD analysis project Ga0233447, IMG submission 183014) | Seawater microbial communities from Saanich Inlet, British Columbia, Canada - SI_124_October2016_135_MG | ecosystem: Environmental > Aquatic > Marine > Inlet | place: Canada: British...
AAGAGAGTGATGTGCTTATTTTGGATGAAGCCACTAGCGCTCTAGACAATCAAACAGAGCAAAAAATAATGCAACAAATTGCCCAATTGAAAGACAATAAAACTATATTTATCATTGCACATAGACTTACAACATTAAAGCAGTGTGACAATATAATCAGAATAAATTCAGATTATACGTATGAGCAAGTGGATTTTAAACAAATAGAGTTTAATTAAAATAAATGACAGTAGATGTCATAGGTGCAAGTGAAGCCGATATGGAGAAAAAGCCATGGAAATCTCTAATCCCTTAATACAGGTATCGGTAAAAAAATAAGTATTCATGTTAAAAAAAATATTATTTATCATAATGCTACAGTTACCCGAGAAAGGCGTAGTCAGCTAAATGGCCATAAATCAGTTGTCATTTGGTTTACTGGTTTATCAGGTTCGGGTAAGTCAACGCTTGCACATTCAGTTGAAGAAAACTGATATTTGACATCGTTATAACCGAACCGATGTTGGCAATGCAGCTCTAATAAGTTGAGCTGGACGAGGATCGAATGAAAATAGTGAAGCAGGCCAATTGAATATAGGGCAGACTATGAACATATACATATGCACTAAGCCATTGCAAATAATGATTTGTATGATTTTATGTAAGAATTATGATAGTGACCACCTGTATGTAGTTGATTGTTTTTATGATTCACAAAAAATTTCAAATTCTGAAGAATTAAAAAAATCTTTTAAAACAATATCATGGTTTAAAACAAAAAAAGAAGCAATTGCTGCTACTGCGGTACAGCACCCCGATTCAATTTTTATTGATAGTGATGTTGGTGTTCAAAATTTGATTACATTGTGTCGATTAAAAATTAGATCTATAAGAACAGAAATAAATGTTTACGAAGAAGGTTTAGGTACATACAGAACTGACTTAGTTACCAATAAAGTCAAGAAAAAAATATTCTCTATATTTGGCGTTGGGTATTATTTTGGCGGATGTTTTTTGACAAAAAATATATATGTACTTGACCCCAGCCTTTATAAAGAGAGAATTCCGTCACTTAAACAAAAAGTCATAGCAATAAATATTGATTTTTCTATATGGCTATATGGAAATAAAAGTAAGCTAATTAAAATATTTAGCCCGTGTTTTGAAATTGTTAGCTCAGGAGACGTTGATGTTGCCTGCCTTTATTTACCAGACTGGAATGTAGATATGAATTTCATTAATAAAACCAAGAAACTAGGAAATCTGTTTGTAAAACTTCATCCTCATATTAAGAAGGAAGTTTGTTTCGAGGGTACGGATGAATATATAATTATACCAAGATCACTTCCAGCTGAAATCGCAATAATGTTAATTCTTGAGAAATTTAACATGTTAACTGTCTACCATAAAGATTCAAGCTGTATGCGCTATTTGCGCCATGAAAAAATATCAAGTGTAATTATTTAGTTTAGATTACTTGGGTGGCGTCGTTTGATTTTTTTTAAAATGGAACTTGTAGTGACTCTGGAAAGATGGATATATTTTTCGATAAAAACTTTAAAAAAAAAGATAAAAAACTTAAGTTTAGGGTGTTCAATAAAGGTACGCATAGTTAAATGTTAGTTAACAAATTTAAAATAATAAAACAGAATTATATTATTGCCTTATGCGTATTTATAATTACACTAATAATATCTCCATATTATGTATATCAGGATCAGTTTCATTATATAAAAATTTATAATGGATTGAAAGATTTAGATTTAATAAACGCTTATCTATATTACATTAATAATATAGATTCAAAAGAGGTGGTACACTTTTTTTTTTCTTGGATTGGAAGTAATCTATCTATAAATAAAGTTATTTTTTTTGCATTTGTAAATGCATATTTAGCTTTTATTGCTATCAAGTTGATGCGTCAATTGAATGCTTCAATCTATATTATTTCACTTATTGTATTAAGTAATTTTTATTTTTATGTGTTTTATTTTTCTGCAGAACGCTTAAAGTTTGCGGTTATATTTTTTATATTGTCAGCACTATACAAGAATAAGGTGTATCTATACTCCCTGCTTTCTATTTTTGCACACTCTCAATTCATAATAATTTATAGTGCAATTTTATTTAAAAAATTTAATACATCCTTTATAAGATCAATAAATAATAAAAAAATAAGCATAAGATCTCTCTTAGTTGTTTTTGCAACTTTGATCATACTGTATACGGTATATTATTTTTTATATGAACATTTAGTGGGTAAATATTTAAGCTATGCTGTAAGTAATATAGGAGATAGCTTTTTTAACTTACTTAAAGTGTCTATTTTTTTTCTAATGACTTTAGCCTATAGTAGAAAAAAACAGGAAGTTGTGTTTTTATATTTCGTTTTATTTATTGCTACCACTATAATAGGTGGAGAGCGCCTCAATATGTTTGGATATTTTATATTTTTATATTACGCCTTACAGGTAAATAAGGGGATTAACTTTGGTGTAATCACAACATCCATATATTTTTTATTCAAAACATATGGGTTTGTTTCAAATGTCTTTTTGTACGGTATGGGGTTCCATTAATGATTGAATTTATAAATTGTAAGCTAGATATAAAAAAGTTATTAAATTGAAGATACTTATAAATACATCTAATTTATATGTTGGCGGTGGATTGCAGGTGGCAATATCATTTCTTAATGAAATTAAAGATATAGAATCGAAGAATATTTATCATGTATTTTTATCAACCGCAGTTAGTGAGCAAATTGTTAAAAACGAATTTTCCAACAGATTTATTTTTTATGAAATCCCATATTCTGCCGCACCCTTGTACACTAGAAAAAAATCTATAGAAAGGTTAGATATACTGGAAAATATCATCTCTCCTGATATAGTTTTTTCAATATTTGGCCCAACTTACTGGAGGCCGAAAACAAAACATCTGATGGGTTTTGCACTAGGGTGGATGGTGAGCTCCACTCCTATCGTGTATAAGCAATTACCCTTTATTAAACGCATAAAGATGAAGATGATTAGTCAATATAAGAAATATTATACTAAAAGGGATGCTGATTTTTATGTAGTAGAGGCAGAAGATGTTAAGTTGAAGTTATCTAAGGTTGCTAAGCTGAATCTGAATACGATATCTGTAATAGGTAATACACATAGTAGTGTATTTAACTCTGAAATTTTTTCATATTTTCACTTACCAGAAAAAAAACATAAAGAATTTCGACTGGTTACAATTTCCCATTATTATCCACATAAAAATTTACAGATTATTCGTGATGTTATTCCATTACTTTATAATAAAAATATACGGTTTTACCTCACTATAGATGAACAGGCTTATAAGGCACTTTTTTCTGGATTAGAGGATGTTGTAATAAATTTAGGTTCAGTGAAATCTGTCGATTGCCCATCTATTTATCAGCAGTGTGACGCACTTTTTTTACCAACATTATTAGAGTGTTTTAGTGCCTCCTATCCAGAAGCTATGAAGATGGAAAAGCCAATACTTACTTCAGACTATTCGTTTGCACAAGATATCTGTAAAGATGCCGCAATATATTTTAATGCACTTGACCCTCAAGATATAGCTACAAAGATTTTAGACTTAGTTAGTAATCAAGCATTACAAAGAGAGTTAATTCAAACAGGAAAGGGAAGGCTGCAAACTCTTGAAACAGCAAAGTCTAGGGCTGTAAAATATATAGACTTATGTGAAACGCTGGCCAATTTAAAAGAGCGTTAGATAGTGACTTATAGCTGGAATAATTTCAAACATTTAAAAAAGGAATACATGTTTAATAATAAAACACTTTTAATAACAGGGGGAACGGGTTCATTCGGGAATGCTGTATTGCGTAGATTTTTAGATTTAGATATAAAAGAAATAAGAATTTTTAGTCGAGATGAAAAAAAACAAGATGATATGAGGCGTAAATATGCCGATGATCGTCTTAAGTTTTACATTGGCGACGTTAGAGATTATGAATCAATAATGAATGCTGTTAGGGGGGTCGATTATATATTTCATTCTGCAGCGCTTAAGCAAGTTCCATCGTGTGAATTCCACCCAATTGAAGCTGTCAAAACTAATATCATAGGTACTGAAAATGTATTGACTGCTGCAATCAATGCAAATGTAAAACGAGTTATTTGCTTGAGTACTGATAAAGCAGTGTATCCAATTAATGCTATGGGGATATCTAAAGCCATGATGGAAAAAGTCATTGTTGCAAAATCTCGACAGGGTGGTGATTCAACGGTAATTTGTGGCACTCGATATGGTAATGTGATGGCATCTAGAGGGTCTGTCATTCCTTTATTTGTGGAACTCATCTATGAAAATAAAGAATTAACACTTACTGATCCAAATATGACCCGGTTTATGATGACTCTGGATGATGCAGTAGATCTTGTTTTATTTGCTTTTGATAATGGCAAACCTGGAGATATTTTTGTGCAAAAAGCTCCAGCAGCAACAGTCGGTGATATGACCCAAGCATTATGTGAATTAATGGGTAAGCCTAATTACCCAACCCGGGTTATTGGCACAAGGCACGGTGAAAAGCGATACGAGTCCTTGTTATCTAGAGAGGAAATGGCATGCGCTTTAGATATGGGTGATTATTACAGGATTCCTCCAGATTTAAGAGATTTAAATTATGCTAAATATGTAGATATCGGAGAAGAGGGTATTACTAATGCAGATGAATATAATTCAGATAACACTGTACGATTAGATGTTGAAGGCATGAAGTTGCTGCTAAATAAGCTAAGATTTATTCAAGCCGCCTCTAAAGGTGAGATTATTGATCCTGAAGAGTGATAAGCAATATGAATGTATTGGTCACAGGATCAAATGGTTTTATTGGAAAAAACCTAATTATTCATTTGAATGAGTTAGGTGTAAATACCATGACCTACACTCGTGAAAACTCTATTCAAGACTTGCCAGATTTGATAAAAGAATCAGACTTCATTGTTCATTTGGCAGGAGAAAATAGACCAGTAGACGAAAAATGTTTTAATACTGTTAATGCTGGATTAACGGAATCAATTTGTGAATCAATACGCTCTATAGGTAAGAAAATTCCTATTCTTTTAGCATCATCCACGCAGGCTACATTTGACAATGCTTATGGTAAAAGTAAGTTGAATGCTGAAATTGTAGTGCAAAAATTTAAAGCTGATACGGGTAGTCCTGTGTACATATATCGCTTACCAGGAGTGTTTGGAAAGTGGTGTAAGCCTAATTATAATTCTGTTGTAGCCACTTTTTGTCATAATATTTGTCATAATATCCCCATACAGGTTAACGATCCATCTTTTAAATTGAACTTGGTGTATATAGATGATGTAGTCGAAGAATTTGTTAGAATAATACAAGGACAACAAGATAATAAAAAAGAATTATCTGTTCAGCCAGAATATAAAATTCAATTAGGTGATTTAGCCACCCAAATTGAACTTTTTAGAGAAAGTCGAAATTCTCTTATTTCTGAAAGAGTTGGTGACGGGCTTACTCGTAAGCTATATTCAACGTATGTTAGTCATCTTTCTCCTGAGCAGTTTTCTTATCCGATACCTGCTTATGGTGATGAACGAGGAATATTTGCAGAGATGTTAAAAACTAAAGATAGTGGTCAATTCTCGTTTTTTACTGCAAAACCAGGAGTGACTAGGGGTGGTCATTACCACCATTCTAAAACTGAAAAGTTTTTAATAGTCCAGGGTAGGGCTAAGTTTTGTTTTAGACACATTATTTCTGATGAAACTTATGAAATTACCACCTCTGAAAATAAACTGAAAATTGTTGAAACTGCACCAGGGTGGTCTCATGATATTACCAATATTGGTGCAGAGGAAATGATAGTCATGCTTTGGGCAAATGAAATTTTTGATTCTAATAATCCTGATACCATAACTTATAAGGTACAAAATTAAACAAGATATGAAAAAATTAAAAATAGTAACCGTAGTAGGTACGCGCCCAGAAATTATTCGTCTTGCATGTGTCATTAAGAAGCTTGATGAGTATTGCGATCATATTTTGATTCATACGGGCCAGAACTATGACTATGAATTAAATGAAATATTCTTTGATGATCTCGGTATTAGAAAGCCAGATTATTTTTTAGATGCTGCCGGTATTTCCAGTGCAGAAACGATTGGCAATGTAATTATTAAAGTCGATAAAGTTTTAGCAGAAGTCAAGCCAGAGGCTATGCTTGTATTGGGTGATACAAATAGTTGCATGGCAGTGTTGCCCGCTAAACGTAGAAAGATACCAACATTTCATATGGAAGCTGGTAATCGTTGTTTTGATCAGCGTGTTCCAGAGGAGATAAATAGGCGCCTTGTTGATCATATGGCAGATATTAATTTAACCTATAGTAGTATTGCTAGAGACTACTTGTTAAGCGAAGGATTGCCTGCTGATATGATTATTAAAACTGGCAGTCCCATGTTTGAAGTGATCAATACCTACAGAAGTGGGATAGACTCTTCCGACATACTTTCTAAATTAAATTTAGAAAAACATAAGTTTTTTGTAGTGAGTACTCATCGTGAAGAGAATGTAGATTCAGATGTTAACTTTTTAAAATTAATTGATTCATTAAATTTAATTGCAGAAACTTACAATATGCCTGTCATAGTATCAACACACCCGCGCACTCAGAACCGTATAGATGCTTTAGGTATTAAGTTCCACAGTTTGGTTCAATTATTAAAACCTCTCGGCTTTAAAGATTACAATAAATTACAAATTTCTGCAAAAGCGGTACTTTCAGATAGTGGCACTATCAATGAAGAGTCATCTATTATGAATTTTCCAGCATTAAACTTACGTGAGGCACACGAAAGGCCAGAAGGCATGGAAGAGGCTGTGGTTATTATGTCAGGGCTTGGAGGTGAGAGAATTTTACAAGGCTTGTCAATTTTAGAATCCCAGTCAAGAGATTCTGAGAGGCTAGTTAGGCAAGTGCATGATTATTCTATGCCTAATGTCTCAGATAAAGTTGTGAGAATAATTCACAGCTATACAGATTATGTTAATCGGGTTATTTGGAAAAAATATTGATAATAGCTGTATTATGAGAATATTGTTACTTACTCAGTGGTTTGATCCTGAGCCAACATTTAAAGGTTTGTTATTTGCAAAAGCGTTACAGGATAAAGGGCATGATGTTGAAGTGTTGACAGGGTTTCCGAACTACCCTGGAGGAAGTGTTTATCCAGGCTATAGTATAAAATGGATAAAAATAGAGATTATGAAAGGTATTAAAGTTACGAGAGTTCCTTTGTATCCTAGTCATAATAAGTCTGCCATAAAAAGAATTATCAATTACCTCTCTTTTTCAATTACCTCTATCTTATACGGAATATTTTGGCTAAAGAAGCCAGATGTGATATATGTATACCATCCTCCAATTACAGTTGGTATTTCTGGTGCAATAATCGGCATGTTTAGAAGGGTTCCATTTGTATGTGATATTCAAGATTTATGGCCAGATACCTTGAGCGTAACAGGAATGCTGACCAATAAAAAGATACTAAATATCGTGTCTATTGCATGTAATTGGGTTTACAAAAGATCTGCTCATATAGTTGTATTATCACCTGGTTTTAAAGATAGGTTGACTGTACGAGGCGTAGATGAAAGTAAAGTGTCTGTGATTTATAACTGGTGTGACGAAATTTCCTTAACAAAAGGTATTAGTAAAAATGACATTAAGTCTCTTCCTAGAGGTTTTAATGTCGTTTTTGCAGGAAACATGGGACCCGCGCAAGCATTGGAGACGGCAATCAAGGCTGGAGAAATTATTGCAAAAGAAAAGCGTAATATTAACTTTGTATTTGTTGGCGGTGGATTGCAAGTTGATAGCTTAAAGACTTTAGCAATAGAAAAGGGGTTGAGTAATATTTATTTTATTCCAAGAATGCCTATTGATGAAGTTGGTAGCATCCTTAAGCAAGCGGACGCTCTACTTGTCCATTTAAAAAAAGATCCGTTATTTGAAATAACCATTCCTTCAAAAACGCAAGCATATTTAGCACAAGGAAAGCCTCTTATAATGGCTGTCGGCGGTAATGCATCAGATCTTGTTATAAGTGCAAGAGCTGGATTATCTATTGAACCTGAAAGCCCAGAAAAATTGGCTGAAGCGGCGATAGCGTTATTCAGATTATCTCAAGATGAGTTAGAGAAAATAGGGAATAACGGATTAAGTTTTTATAAGAAAGAACTCTCGCTTGATATTGGGGTAGAGAAGTTTTTAGAGGTTTTTAAATTAGTGGAAATTCAAAGAAATAAAAATGCTTAAGAGGTTTGTTGATATTACAGTTTCACTGATAGCACTAATAGTACTATCGCCTATTTTATGTATTGTTACTTTACTTGTGGCAAGAAACTTAGGGGGCTCTGTAATCTTTAGACAAGTTAGACCAGGAATAGGTGGAGAGCATTTTACTATGCTCAAGTTTAGAACAATGCTTGATGGTGTGGATAGTGAAGGAAGGGAATTGCCTGATGCTAAGCGGTTAACTAAATTCGGATGCTTTTTACGCTCAACAAGTCTAGATGAGCTTCCTGAATTATGGAACGTATTAAAAGGCGATATGAGTTTAGTTGGACCGAGACCTTTACTCCTTCGTTACTATCAATATTATACAAAAATAGAAAGAGTTCGGCATAATGTAAGACCTGGTATTACTGGATGGGCACAAGTAAATGGGAGGAATAATCTTGGTTGGGATGAAAGACTTAAAATGGATGTTTGGTATGTTGAGAATATATCTTTATGGTTGGATATTAAAATATTATTTATGACCTTGATACAAGTCATAAGAAGTAAAGATATCGTCGTTGACGCCCAGTCTATGATGTTAAATTTAGATGAAGAACGTTCGAAATAAGTTTAAATGCAGATAAAAATTAGATACGCTGAACAGAGGGATGTGCGTCGAATCGTTGAAATAGTTAAGCAAGGATTTGATAAAGTATTGCTTGAGGCAATGATTTATGGTTGTCAAGGGATTGATAAATATCTTTCTTATCAATTTAAATTACCACGAAACTTATCTGATAAAGTGTATATTGTTGCTGAGAATAGTGATGGAGTTATAGGCTTTGTTGAATTTAGAATCTATCCAGATATGCTATTCTTAAATTATATCGGCATTGAAAAAAGAGCTCGTAAAAATGGTTTAGCCTCTTACTTGTTAAGCCAATCTGAGTTGATAATACGTAAAAAATGCCACGAAAAAATGCAATTGGATGTGTTTTTTGATAATCAAGTTTCAAAAAATTGGTATGAAAAAATCGGTTTTACATCTATAGCTAGTTCTAATTGGTTATCCGTATCATTTAAGGCTGAAAGTAGACTTAATAATTCCAAGGTTAGTGGATTCCCTCAAGCTATACTATGTAATAAAGAATTTGGTTTTTCCGAGTTCACATTGAACACGCCTATTGACACATATAATATTGGTTTACTTGGAGATAAGTGGTTTCGAGTTACGCAAAGTCAAATATTTCATGATTCTGACGCCCTTTCTGGTTTAAAGAAATTGAGTGGAACTCGAAAAATTCTAGTTTTATGTAACGATGAGGACTTAGATAATATTCCTTCTCATGCAGAACATTTTTGTCGTCCAATTCGTATGAATATCAGTTTAGATAAATTCGAGAAGGAAATTCTTTTAAAATTTAAGGATAAGTAATGATTTCTAAAATCGCATGTAATTCAAATAACTTTCGTAGAAAAATGCTAATGTGCCCAAGTGCTCGAGAAGCTTTTAGTTATTATTTAAAAGCTTTGAAATTTACTAATAGTGAATTTGTATTGCTGCCAGCTTATATTGGCTGGTCTGCTCATGAAGGTTCTGGTGTCTTTGATCCTGTCGAAAAGTTAGGGCTTCAATATTTATTTTATGAGTTAGATGAAAATCTAAACATAGATATCAAGAAGTTAGAAAAACTATTTAAAAAAAATAAAGTCAAGCTCTTTGTTATTATTCATTATTTTGGTTTTACAGACCCTTTGTATGAGCAAGTAGTAGCTCTAGCGAAAAAGTATGGAATAAGGGTGATTGAAGATGAAGCCCATGCTTTCTTTACAGATTTTGTTGGTGGCGCTAGTGGTCGACTTGGAGATGCATGCATTTTCTCTCTTCATAAAATGTTTCCTGTGGATGGAGGAGGTATCTTATGTTTGAATCATAATGAAGTTAATGTTCTTGTTGACCCAACAGTGCACAAATTTCCTTATGATTATGATTGGCATAGTATTTCTCAAATAAGGCTTGAGAACATGCGGTTGATTCGGCAATTACTACAAGGAAAGGAGAGTGTTGTTATTGCACTAAAAGATGCAATTAATAGTGGTAATATACCACAAACATTCCCTGTGCTTATTCGCACCGTATCACGTGATAAGTTGTATGAAATGATGAATGAGAGAGGGTTTGGGGTTGTAAGTCTTTATCATACAATGATTGAGAAAATATCAAAGGAAGAGTTTCCTGGAGCATATTTTGTCTCTAAAAGAATTATGAACTTGCCCGTTCATCAAGATGTTGAGAGTCATAATATAGAAAAGATGGTTAGTACACTATTAGAATGTATTTCAAAACTTGAATCTGCAGACTGAATATGAATTTCCAGTTTAAATCTGTATTAACTATTAGATGAATAAATGATTAATGTAGAAATATTAAAACTCTCTAGTGAGAGTGAAAAGTTACGCTGGTTTAATATTTGGAAGGCGTGGGGAGAGGGAGAAGTGTATGCTCACCCCGACTTTGTTGAGTTAAATATTAACAATCAAGATGAAGGGATGGCTATTTATTTAGAAACCAATAGTGGAGGTATCTTGTTTCCACTTATTAAAAAAGAAATATCATCTGAGCAATGGTGTAGTAAAGTAAATTACTATGATGTAGTTACTCCATATGGATATGGCGGTGCTTTTTGTTGGGGGGATGGATCTCAGTATAAAGATATATTTTGGGATCAATACCGTTTATGGTGTCGGGACAATAAAATAGTATCTACGTTAATACGCTTGTCATTATTTGAAGAACAGGTGTTACCTTCGATTGGAAAAATTGAATCACCGTACGGTAATATTGTTCGAAGTCTTCAGCTGGAAGAGGAGGAGTTGTGGTACGATTATAAGCATGCGGTGAGAAAAAATATCAAACGAGCTGTAAACTCTGATCTTCAAATTGAAGTGGATTTGTCCGGAGAAAATCTTGAAGAATTTTTAAGAATTTATTATTCGACTATGGATAGGGTAGATGCTAAAAGCCAATATTATTTTTCCGTGGATTATTTCAAGAAGATAATTAAAGACTTGTCAAAAAATTATGCCTTTTTTCATGTTTTGTATGAAGGGAAAATCATATCGACAGAACTAGTTTTAGTGTCATATAATAATATCTATTCCTTTTTAGGCGGAACGGACCCTGAATACAGTAACATGCGACCGAATAATTTTTTAAAACATGAAATTATTAAATGGGGAAGGAAAAATGGCAAGTGTAATTTTGTTTTGGGTGGGGGCTATAAGAAAGATGACGGTATCTTTAAATATAAAAAAGCAATGGCTCCAAATGGAGAGCGCCCTTTTTATTTAGCTAAAGTAATTCATGATGAGGATATGTACGAAGTATTGATTAAGCAAAGATTAGAATGGAAAGAAAAACACGCGAAAGATACCCATGCTCAAGATGGCTTTTTTCCTAAGTATAGAGCTTAATTTAAAAAAATAGATAATGTTAAGTACAAAAAAATCATCATGGCCATTATTTACACAAGAAGAGTCTGATGCTGTTCAGAGTGTCTTGTTGTCTAATAAAGTTAATTATTGGACTGGCGATGAATGTCGTGAATTTGAAAAAGAATTTGCAGTTTGGTCAGATGCTAAATATGCAGTAGCCCTTGGAAATGGTACTCTGGCTCTAGATGTTGCATTAAAAGCTTTGAATATTGGGGTTAACGATGAAGTGATTGTAACTTCTCGTACCTTTATCGCTTCAGTTTCATCTATCGTAAACTCTGGAGCAACGCCTATTTTTACTGATGTTGATTTAAATTCTCAGACTATTACAGTAGAATCTATTCGATCCGTAATTAGTGATAAAACCAAGGCAATTGTTTGTGTGCATTTAGCTGGTTGGCCATGCGAGATGGATGAAATAATGGAGTTGGCTAATAAGTATGGTTTATGTGTTGTTGAAGACTGCGCACAAGCCCATGGCTCTAAGTATAAAGGTAAGTCTGTTGGATCAATTGGACATATTGGTTGCTGGAGTTTTTGTCAGGATAAGATAATGTCTACTGGTGGTGAGGGTGGCATGGTGACTACTAATAATGAACCTTTGTGGCGCAAGATGTGGGCATATAAAGATCATGGAAAAAGTTATGAAGCTGTGTATGAACGAGAACATTCAGAGGGCTTTAGGTGGCTACATGAATCATTTGGGACTAATTGGCGCATGACTGAAATGCAGGCGGCAATTGGTAGAATTCAGCTAAAAAGAATGCCAGATTGGCATGCTAAGCGTATTATTAATGCCAATAAAATATGGAATACTGCTAAACAGTGTAAAGGCTTACGTGTGCCAAGTATTTCTCATTATATTGAGCATGCAGCTTATAAATGCTATGTGTTTGTTAAGTTAAAGGAATTAAAAAATAGTTGGAGTCGTGACAGGATTATTAAAGAGATGAATGCATTAGGTGTGCCGTGTTATTCAGGATCTTGTTCTGAAGTTTATTTAGAAAAAGCATTTGACAATACTGGATTTAAGCCTGAAAAAAGGCTGCCTAATGCAAAAGAACTAGGGGAAACTTCTTTAATGTTTTTAGTGCATCCAACTTTAACCAAAGATGAAATTCAACAAACGTGTGATGCAATTACATCTATCATGAATCTGGCTACTACATAGCCTATGCTTAGTAGGTTAAAAAAAATTTCAAGAATCGATAAGCATCTGATCATACTGTTGATTAATTCTGTATCGCTTATATCTATATCATCCTCAATTCGTTTAGGTTATTAGTATTTTCCAGAGGGTGATTTAATTTGGGCGGTATTAAGTGCGCCTATTATTGCCACCCCTATCTTTATACGCTTTGGCTTTAAGCTACAGTGTGTGAGATTAATGACTGCGTAGTACGCGTGATAGATCAGAAAATAATAGCATTTAAAAGGAGAAGTATATATGAATGAAAGGTTAATCACGATTGGGATCATGACTTACAATAGAAAAGAAATAATTACCGAGCATGTTAATTATCTTTTAAAGTTGAATTTACCAACATTTGTTAATGTATTAATAATTGACAATAATTCATCAGATGGCTCTTATGATGCTGTGCGTTTATTGGTTGAAGGAAATAATAATTTTAAACTTTTGAAGAATAAAGAAAATGTTGGTATGGCAAAAAGTTTTATAAGGCTTTTTGATGAAGCTGACTCCGAATACCTTGTTTTAACCTCAGATGAGGATTTTGTTCTTATGGAGCAAATGATTACCTTAAAATATTTTATTGCAAATAACAGACCTTCGTTCATTTCCCCGCAAATTTTTATTAATACAAAAGATAGGCTTTACAGAGGAAGGGAAGATATTTCATTGGTTGATATTTCTGAGGCTGATGAAGCAAGCGGCTATATTTCTGGCACTGTTTATAAAATTTCAGAATGTAGAGATGTATTAAAGTCGGTTGATGAAGTTATTCATACCAATGAATATGCATATCTTTACCCGCAAGTTCTACTTACTACTTTATTGTTAGCAAGAGGAGTAGGCTATTTTTATAATAAACCATTAACTGAAAAACGATATGAAGCATTCTCTAATATTACTACTTTGAATAATTCTGGTAAATATTGGGACTATGGAATGAGAAGAATACAATATATTGGATATTTATCTTTTTTAGAGGTAATGTCCGACAGGGAGAAAAATATACATGTTCAAAAAAATCTATTACGCTCTATAATGAATTTGAAAAAATCATTAGAGAATTCAGTAAGCTTATGGATCTTGGTGAGTAATCCTGAGCTAACAACTATTTTTGAATCTAAAAAAGATATACGGAAATATTTTTATATAATTAAAAGGATTTGTTATTTGATTATTTTAAATCCTAATAATATGATGAAAAAAATTGGAAAAACGTTCAGAATTATTAATTTTAAAAAAATCTATAACAAATAACAAAAGAAAATAATTTTTCTAATGCAATAGATTCTTGGGTTAGTTACAAGCGTATATACAAGAAATTCTAAGAATCAAACCTAGAAGAAGAGTCAAATGCAATAAGTCAGAGGTTTTTTAGGGTGGTAAAGATTAATATCTAGGTATTATGCAAAGCAGTATATTGGGAATTAATTCTAAAAACAATACAAAGAAAAGGATGGGTATGAAAGCAGTAATTTTAGCAGGTGGATTGGGCACTAGATTAAGTGAAGAAACAAGTTTAAAGCCAAAGCCGATGGTAGAAATTGGTGGCAAACCCATTCTATGGCATATTATGAAAATGTATTCTACGTATGGCGTTAACGATTTTGTAATCTGCTGTGGCTACAAAGGCTATGTGATTAAAGAATATTTTGCTAATTATTTTCTACACCAGTCGGATATTACTTTCTGTATGAAAGAAAATCGTATGGAAGTGCGTGAAAAAAGAGCGGAGCCATGGACAGTTACCTTGGTTGATACAGGCGATGACTCTATGACAGGGGGCAGATTGGCTAGAGTTTCAGAATATGTGAAAAATGAAGAGGCTTTTTGCTTTACTTATGGTGATGGCGTATCAGATGTTAATATTTCAAAAGTAATAGCTTTTCATAAAGAGCATGGTAAAGATGCAACCTTGACTTCTGTTTACCCGCCAGGAAGATTTGGTGCATTAAATATACAAAATAATCAAGTTAAACAGTTTACAGAGAAGCCTAAAGGTGATGGGGCTCTAATTAATGGCGGCTTCTTTGTGCTTTCTCCAAAAGTATTGGAGCGAATTTCTGGCGATAGTTGCACTTGGGAGCAAGGGCCATTAAAGGGTTTGGCTAAAGATGGAAATTTAATGTCATACACACATGAGGGTTTCTGGCAACCTATGGATACGTTACGTGATATGGTGTATTTACAAAAGCTTTGGAGTGAAAACAAGGCCCCATGGAAATCTTGGTAATCAAGAATGGTTGAGCAAACATTCTGGAAAGGAAAGCGTGTTTTTTTAACGGGTCATACTGGATTTAAGGGTAGTTGGCTTTCTTTGTGGCTATTCTCTTTAGGTGCAGAAGTAAAAGGCTACTCTCTTAGCCCTCCAACAGTGCCCTCATTATTTCAGGAGGCAAAAATTAATTCAATCATTGACTCTCAAATTGGCGATATCAGAGATCAAGATGCACTCCATGAAAGTATGACAGTTTTTAATCCTGATATCTTGATACATATGGCTGCCCAGCCATTAGTTAGATACTCTTATGACTCACCTATTGAGACTTATGAAGTGAATGTTATTGGTACTGCTAAAGTATTGGAAGTCGCACGAAGTTGTGTTAATTTAAGGGCTATTATTAATATTACAACAGATAAATGTTATGAAAATGATGGGCGCTCTATAGGTTATAAGGAAAGCGATCCAATGGGTGGTTACGATCCTTATAGTAGTAGTAAGGGTTGCGCCGAGTTGGTAGCTTCCTCCTATAGGCGCTCTTTCTTGCAAGATCAAGGTGTTGGATTGGCTTCAGTCAGAGCAGGGAATGTGATTGGTGGTGGCGATTGGGCGGATGATAGGCTAATTCCAGATATTTTAAGGTCATTTGAAAAGAATGAGTCCGTGGTAATTCGTAACCCTAAGGCAACACGTCCGTGGCAACACGTTCTGGAGCCATTGTCAGGTTACCTTGTCTTAGCTCAAAAGATGTATAACGATAACGATAAATATTCTGAAGGCTGGAACTTTGGACCAAACGAGAAAGATGTAAAACCAGTAGACTGGATTTTAGATAAGTTGATAGATAAATGGCCTAATGCCAATTGGAAGCTTGATGGGGAGTCTAATCCCTATGAATCAGGTTTTCTGCAGTTAGATATTACAAAGGCAAAGTTTAAGCTTGGATGGAGCCCTGTGTGGGAATTAAGCTATACATTAGAAAAGATTATTGACTGGCACAAGGCTTGGATTAATAAGGAAGATATGCAAGCTATATGCTTGGCAGAAATTGAAGAATATATGAGAGATATGAAATGAAAACTACTGAAGAGATAAGATTAAAAATTGCAAGCCTTGTACAGGAATTTTCTGATTTAAAGTATACAGAAAAAAAATTTAAGCCAGGTAGAAGTATTATTCCCCCATCAGGCAAAGTTATTGGCGCTACAGAATTGAAATATATGGTTGATGCATCTCTGGATGGTTGGCTAACTGCTGGGCGTTTTAATAGAAAATTTGAGAAAAAACTATCTGAGTTTATTGGTGTAAAGCATTTGATTACAGTGAATTCAGGTTCGTCTGCTAATTTAGTTGCTTTTGCTACTTTAACCTCTCCAAAATTAGGTGATAGGGCCATTAAAAAAGGCGATGAAGTAATTAGTGTTGCCGCAGGTTTTCCCACAACAGTCAATCCAATTGTGCAATTTGGTGCTATTCCAGTATTTGTTGATGTTGATTTAAAAACCCACAATATCAATGCAGATTTAATTGAAATAGCAATAACACCAAAGACCAAGGCTATTATGCTTGCCCATACTTTAGGTAACCCATACAACCTTAAAAAAGTAAAAGAATTGTGTGATAAATACAATCTTTGGCTAATTGAAGATTGTTGTGATGCCCTAGGTGCAGAGTATAATGGTAAGCATGTAGGCACGTTTGGGGATATTGCTACTTGTAGTTTTTATCCAGCACATCATATTACTATGGGTGAGGGTGGTGCAGTGTTTGCTAATAATTCTGAATTAATAACCATTGCTGAGTCATTTAGAGATTGGGGTAGGGATTGCTACTGTGATCCAGGCTGCGACAATACT
>Ga0233447_1001770_pt1 | contig 16850 bp, 11 predicted proteins | sample SI_124_October20_3_FD_183014 | JGI IMG/M metagenome (GOLD analysis project Ga0233447, IMG submission 183014) | Seawater microbial communities from Saanich Inlet, British Columbia, Canada - SI_124_October2016_135_MG | ecosystem: Environmental > Aquatic > Marine > Inlet | place: Canada: British...
GAAACAAAATGACGGGAAAGATTACATTCATCAATTAAGAATAGAAAAACAATAATACCCCGATGAGTTTTGGTTTACTCAATTTCAACCAATGTAGAAAGTTAGGAGAGAAAATAGTTGAACGTGCAAAAAAAATTTCTCTCCCGTTTTTCGATGGGGTCCCGCTTTATGATGTTGCTCTTTTTTTCTGGAGAAGTATTGTTGACGGGTCAATTACAACGCGGGCTTCGGCAATTGCATTTTCGTTTTTTATTGCTTTTTTCCCTGGAATTATTTTTCTGTTTACTTTAATCCCATATATTCCAATTGAAAATTTTCAAAATGAACTTTTTATAATTATCCAACAATTGGTGCCTGAAAGCACATTTGTTACTATCGAAGAAACGTTAACAGATATTATTATGCAACCCCGTGGAGGTTTACTATCCATTGGATTTTTTCTGGCACTGGTTTTTTCAACAAACGGGCTCGCTTCGATGATGAGTGCTTTTGACGCGACAATCCATAGCATTTATCGAAGAACCTGGTTAAGCCAGCGGTTAGCGGCCACAATCCTTCTTTTTATTTTGTTGGTTTTGCTCACAGTTGCTGTTGCTTTGTTGACCGGAGGACAAGATTTAATTAATTTTCTGAAAAAAGAGGAATTTTTACGCGATTCGTTTACTGTTTATATTTTAACTTTTGGTAAATGGATAACAATTATATCGATGTTTTTCTTTGCATACTCGTTTTTATATTACATGGCGCCGGCAAAAAAAACGAAGTGGCGTTTTATATCGGCCGGAGGTACCTTAGCAACGGTACTAAGTATTCTTACTTTAGCCGGGTTTACTTATTACATAAATAATTTTAGCCAGTACAATAAACTTTACGGCTCAATTGGCACCTTGTTAATTGTTCTTTTATTGATGTATGTAATGTCGCTGATTTTGCTTGTCGGATTTGAGTTAAATGCCAGCATTTATCAGGCACACTCGATGAAGGAAGAATAAAACTTTTTCTTGTTCCTTTAAACGCAACAATTCGCCACTTCTGTAAACTGTAACTGAAAACTGCCTACTGTTTTACGAGTAAATTTCACAGAAAAATAGCCTACTTTTTGTCTATTACGCCTAATTTTTTATTTGGGTGTCTTTCCCGGAAAACAGGAATGAAGGATGAACAAAACTTTTTCTTGTTCCTCTAAACACAACAGTATGCCACTACTGAAAACTGTAACTGAAAACTGCCTACTTCTTCCCCTGTTTAAACAATAATTCCTTCTCTTTTTTCGAAAGGCTGTCGTAACCCGACTTGGCAATTTTATCGAGAATTTTGTTTAAATCGTCTTGCTGAACCTTTTTTTGGCGATTGTACTCGTAATCGTCGCGCGGGGCCTGTTTATGTGAAACTGTTAAATTACTTTTGGTTTTTAAGGATTCTGCAATTTTGTCAATAAATTTTACCAACCCGGCTCCCAGATCTTTTCCCCGGCGCAATTGGTAAATATAAAACCAACCCCAGGCAGCACCTCCTAAATGTGCAATATTCCCTCCCGGATTGGATGTTGAAATTCCGATAATTGAAAGAACCACATAAAACGCTGCAAGGTATTTTAAGGGGAAACTTCCTATGAAAGGTAAAACTATTTGACGGTCGGGCTCGTAAAAAGCTGTTGCAACCAAAATTGCAAAAACTGATGCTGATGCACCAAGCAGTAATCCGTTTATAGATGCAAATATTGGAAAAACATTATATGAAATAATATATAATACGGCACCGGCAATTCCTCCTAACAAATATACACTCAGTAGTTTGGAGCCTTCGAAATGATATAAAAATAATTTGCCAAACCAATACAATCCTAAAATATTAAATAACAAATGCATAAACCCGGTATGCAAAAACATATAAGTAAGCGGTGTCCAGGGCTTTAAACGCAACTCATAAAAATTAGATGGAAGGGAAAGCCATTCATCCATAAAAAATGCTTGTCCTGCCAAATAAAAAAATACACCGATAATTTTCACCAATAGAAAAACACCCAGGTTAATATAAATTAACCGGGTTAAAACCGAGCCTTCTTTAAATGTACGTTTTATATCTTCAACAATATCCATTTCTTTCTCAAATCCCTAGTATCAAAATTCAAAATAATAAAATAAATCAACCTCAATATTCTTATCTTATGTACTTTGTACAATAATCTAAATGTCTGTTCAATAGAACTTATTTGAAGTTTTATTCCAGTATTTTATTAAGATATAACCAAACAACATTCCACCGAGATGGGCAAAATGGGCAACATTACTTCCGGGCCTCGAAAATCCAAGATACAACTCGATTAATCCGTATGCAATTACAAAGTATTTTGCTTTAATTGGAATGGGTGGAAAAAGTAACATTAACTGGGTATTTGGAAACAAAACCCCAAACGCGAGCAAGACCCCAAAAACTGCCCCAGAAGCGCCAACTGTTGGAATATCCATTTTCAGATGTAAAATCCGTTGCATTAAATTCAATCCTTCGCTTGCGTATGCCGTGTTTGTAGGATCGTCATACCAAATATTTATAAAATCGCGGACTTGCGCAGAAGAATTGGGTAAATTTTTATTTACAAATTGATCTAATAATTCGGGCGAAGGCGTATTACTAAAGGCTTCAATGGTATTTTGGATGGATGAAATTTCAAGAAAATTTACAAAAGTATGTAACGCCACAGCACCCAAACCGGTTACAAAATAATAGACCAAAAACCTGCGCGACCCCCAAACACCTTCCAGCACACGTCCAAACATCCAGAGAGCAAACATATTAAAGAAAATATGTGTCAACCCGCCATGCATAAACATGTGTGTAATTGTTTGGTGTAACTTGAATTTTTCGGAAGCCGGGTAGTGCATTCCCAGAATTTCAACCAAATCGACCCCGGCTTGTTCGAGACCAAAAGTCGCCAGCAAAAAGAGTACGTTTATTATTATTAGGTTTTTTACAACCGGTGGGATATTATTTAATACAGGCCTGTAATTCATATATCTGCAATTAGTCTGAAGACCGGAGACTGAAGTCGGGAGTAAAAGTTTTCCTCCTCAATATCCAACTGTCCTCATTCGTTATTACTATTTATTTTTATCTAATATCTTAAAATATTTTTCTCTTGTTCCTTCCCTTTGGGGAGGTTAGGAGGGGCTACTACAATTGCCAGACCATTTTATAATGCGCTCAATATTACGACATATTGTCATTTTGAAAAACTTTTTTCGATATCCCCCAGGGGAATTATGGTCAAAACCCTTTTTCCGTCGGGCGAAAAGTTGGGAGTAGAACAAGCAAACAAGTTATCGATTAAATGGTCAATTTCTTCTGGTTTTAATTCAGATCCATAATCTAAGGCCGAAGCTTTTGCCAACGAAATAGCAACCTGTTCTTTTGCTTTCGATCGTGCATCAACAGGTGAATTTTTATATTCTTCGAGCAATTTTTCCACAATTAATTCTGGCGACGAAACATCTAAAACGCCAGGCGTTCCATTAATAATAAAGGTGTTTTTCCCGAACTCCCGAATATCGAATCCCAGCGAAAGTAAATCAGGGAGGATATTTTCTAATAAAGCAGAATCTGCAGGGTTTAATTCAATGGTTTGTGGAAAAAGCTGCTGTTGGCTGGCCACCGATTCTGATTTTAGCACTTCCATAAATTTTTCAAATAGAATACGCTCGTGTGCCCTTTTCTGGTCGATAACCATCAAACCTGATTTAACTGGTGTTAGAATATATCTCTGCTTAAGTTGCAGCACTTTTTTCCTCGAAAACTGTCCGGGGCTTTGTGTATCTAAATCTACATTTCTGTAAAAGTCTCCTGTGTTTTGTTCTTCGGGTTTAAGTTTTAACTGAGTACCTTCATACAGGTCTTCCCAACGTTCCAAATTCTTTTTTTCAGAGGGTGAAGGTTTTGTAAATGAACCACCAAAGGTTTCAGGTTTTTGTTCGTTAAACGGATTATACTCAGGATTAATTTGAATATCGGGAAAAATAATATTATCGCCCTGCTTTTGTGGAACCGGAATGTTTATATTCCCACTTTGGTCGAAATCGATAGAGGGAACCACATTGTGTTTTCCCAGGCTTTCCCTGACCGAGGCATGGATAATTTGCCAAATCGCACGGTCGTTTTCAAATTTTATCTCAGTTTTCGTAGGGTGTACATTAATGTCGATATTTGCCGGATCGATCTCAATAAACAAAAAATAGGAAGGAAAAGTTTCTGGCGGCAATAATTTCTCGTAAGCTTGCATTACTGCCCTGTGAAAATAGTGGTGTCGCATAAACCTGCCATTTACAAAAAAGAATTGTTCGCCCATTGTTTTACGGGCGTATTTAGGTTGCCCCACAAAACCAAATATATTTAACAAGCTTGTTTGTTCCTCAACTGTTACCAGGTTTTGGCTAATGCTTTTCCCAAAAACATCGACTATACGTTTTCGGTAATTGGATTTTGGCAATTCGTATAATGGTGAATTATTATGAAAAAGCGAAAACTTAATTTCAGGATTTGGGATTGCTATCCGCTGAATTTCGTAAATAATATGTTTTAGTTCGGTAGTGTTTGCTTTTAAAAACTTTCGGCGGGCAGGTACATTAAAGAAAAGGTTTTTTACCATAAAACTTGTACCGTTATTACACGCAACCGGTTCTTGTGTTTTTACCTCAGAACCAATTATATGAAACAATGTACCAACTTCATCTTCGGTTTTTTTAGTTCGCAATTCAACATCGGCGATAGCTGCAATCGAAGCAAGTGCTTCACCCCTGAAGCCCATTGTTCGGATACAAAACAAATCGCTGGCAGAACTTATTTTCGAAGTGGCATGCCTTTCAAAAGCCATTCGTGCATCGGTAGGCGACATGCCACAGCCATTGTCGCTTATCTGGACAAGGGTTTTACCAGCATCTTTTATATGAATGATAATTTCAGTTGCACCGGCATCCAAAGCATTTTCAACCAGTTCTTTTACAACCGAGGCAGGACGCTGGATAACTTCCCCGGCAGCAATTTGGTTAGCAACCGAGTCGGGCAATAACTGAATTATATCACTCACTTAAATTGATTATTTGTTTATTGAATAAGAAGTGAGAAAAAAACTAAAAAGTAAAATCAGAATAGAAAAACAAGTAAAAAACCAAAGCCAAAATCAAGATTAAAAAAATTAATCTTTTATTCTGTGATTTGCGGGCACTACCCGAAGATTTTGGCTGCCAGGTATCCGAATTCCTAAACTGTCCTTTTAAATTCGGACGAAATGGTTTGCCATCTTCCACTTTATTATCAAAAATCCCCATTTCTTCTTTAATCCTTTGTTCACGGTTTTCCCGTTCTTCTTTGTCCGGGTCGTAATACCTCGGATTTATGTGAAACCTTTTTGTTCCTGGTGTATGAAATAATTTTCCTATCATAACTTCTAAATTCGTTTGCTTGCAAAGATAAGGTTTATTCACTAAGTTTTATTCTGTCTTTTAATTGTACAAATTTTATCTGCAAAATCACAAAAAATATTTTCTAAAACATAAAAAATAAAGTCCACAGTATTAAATAATTTCCTTCTTTTGTAAAATACTACATGCAAGTGGCATTTAATGAATCTAAGTAAAACATCAAAGTACGCATTTCGAGTTTTAGGTCAAATGGCCAAAAACGAAAAAGAATTGTATTCGGCTCAGCAACTACATAAAGAAATTGATGTGCCCGAAAGATATTTAAGGCGTTTGCTTACCGATTTATCAAAATACGGTTTTATAAAAAGTATTCAGGGGCGGCAGGGTGGTTTTGCTTTTGCACGCGATATTTCGAAAATATTTCTAATCGAAATTGTGGTTGCCATCGACGGGCTGGATTCAATCGATGGATGTATTTTAGGTTATGATTCGTGTGCTTTCGATCACGCTTGCCCCATGCACAACATTTGGGAGGAAACTAAAAGAAAAGTTATTGAAACGTTGACAAAAACTTCGTTAAAAGATATACAAAATGCAGGGTTGAAATTGTAAATTTTTTGAAATAAAATACTACAAATTAGTGGCATTTAAATTATTTATCTAACTAAAAAAGTAAAATTATGGTTGATTCGTCGATTGTTCTAACCGGACAAACACTTGCGTACACTTTTTACTGCTCGGTAATCATTTTATTGATGATTTGGTTTGGGGTAAAAGTTACTGCAAAAGGGAAAAGTACTAAAGTAAAGCCGGGTGTGTTTTACGCTTTTGTAATCTTTCTAACTGTGCTGGGGGTTTCCCTTCACATTATTACGTACAACACAATTCCGTGGACTCCTATTGATGTAAAGATGAAAACAATTACTGCCGATCGCACTTTTGAAATTGGAGTTGAAAACCACGAATTCAAATTGCCATCAGAGAAGTTAAAAATGGAAGTTGGGGAAATCGTAAAATTTAGCGTTACGTCTAACGATTTAACTTATGGGTTTGGCTTGTTCAGAAAAGACAATTCAATGGTTATGCAAATGCAGGTCGTACCTGGGCACAAAAACGATATTCTCTGGAAGTTTACCAAACCGGGGGTTTACAGTATCCGTTCAACCGAGTACTCGGGACCGAAAGGTATCGCTATGATTGAAAAAGATGTGGTAGTAGTTGTTGAGAGTTTATAATTTATTTGCAAACCTAAAAAAGAAAAATCATGAGTTTTATTCAAACATTAATATCGGGCGAACAGAAATTATTTAAGTCTGACAGCCTCACACAAATGCAAAAAATCACACTCCGTTTTGTGGTTATGGGATTGGTTTATTACGGATTTGTGGTCATTGAAGGAATGATAATGCGGATTTACCAGGTTCAGGTAATTGCCTCAATTGGAGCAGATCAGTATTTTGCTATTTTAACCGCCCACCCGCTGGTAGGGATTTTCGGATCGACCTATTTAATTGTATTTGGGGCATTTTTGTTCCTGGTACCATTTTTAATGAAAAAGCCAATTTGGAGTATTAAACTTGCCAACTGGACCTTCCTTTTAATTGCCATCGGAACCTTTGTTTTTTGGGCGGCAGGATTTGTTTCTCATTATGCACCACTTTACACTTTATACTGGCCACTGCCTGCCGACTTCAGCCAATTTAGTCCAATTGGCGGAGCTGTGTTTATTACCGGGATTGCACTTGTAATGGTTGGGACTGTATTTTTTGTAATCAATATTTTTAAAACAATAATGTACACTCCCGAAGGTTGGGACAAACAACCTTCGAAAAAACTTATAAAATCTGCCCTGGGAATAGATGGATTTTATAATATTTTCGCAAAAAAAGAGAAGAAACACCTTGTTTCGTTACCAGTTGCAGCAATAGCACGCGGAACGGTTGATGTTGCTTTAAATGCAGGGATTATTTTATTTACCGGAGTTTTAATTTTAGTTTACATGGTTGCCGCAATTTTCGGGCACAGTCTGGAACATTCTGCCGTGGATGCTTTACTTTATAAAAACTGGTTTTGGTGGGGACTCGATTTAATTGCTGACGGACTTGTTTTAATATTTGTTGCCGGAACATGGTATTTACTGGCTACTTTAATTACTGGGAAAAAACTGTTTATGCAAAATATTGCAAGGGCTGCATTATTAGTTGAATTGATAGTTTCATGGACAGTTTGGTCACACCACCTACTTTCTGACCAGGCACAGCCAGCAATTTTAAAAATTGTTTCAGGTGAATTGGTGACTGCTTTTGAGCTGATAACGCAAGGACTTGCATTCTTTATTGTTTTGGCTACACTTTGGAGTGCACGGCCACTTAAAATGACTGCTCCCCTTAAATTTTTATTGGGTGGATTACTTGGTTTTGCATTGGCAGTACCTGCCGGAATTATGCAAGCCGATATTGGATTAAACCGAATTCTACACAATACTCAATGGATTATCGGGCCACACGTTCATGTTGCAATATTGGTTGGTTTATCGATGACACTTTATTCTGCTATTTACTTTCTGTTCCCAATTCTTACAAACGGGGCAAAATTGTACAGTAACAAGTTGACCAATTTTCACTTTTGGACTCATCTCGTTGGAGGAATCGGAATGGGGGCATTTATGGGAATGGCCGGATTAAAAGGAATGTTACGCCGTACTATTTATTTTGACGGGGAATATAACCTGTACATGATTTTAGCAGCAATTTGTGGAGCCTTGCTTCTAATTTCTTTTCTTGCATTTTTCTTCAACATTGCAATGAGTGTTGGATTAAAAGGTGTAATTGGAATTTTTACTCCTCCTACAAAAAAGAATAAAGATTTAGTTCCTGCAGAAGCATAAAATAGATAAGTTTTAGTTGGTTTATTGCCCCGGCAGACTTTTTTTTAAAAAGTATGTCGGGGCATTTTTTAAATAAAGAAAATTCTTAAAGTTGACTATCCCTGTGGCAGAGCCAAGGGGTATTTCGTCAACTTTATTTCAGTCAAAAAGCTGGAATCGAATTTTCATTATTTCCACCCCACTGTCATCCGGCAGTTGCCGTATGACATCTCCCCTGAAATTCAGGGGAGAAAATATGGAACCCCGAGGAAAAACCTCGAGGAGTTCTTTTGATTAAAATGGAACAATTTTTGCGTAAATTGACGAATTCAAAAACAACCGATAATGATTCATATTTTCTCTTTCATTAAAAGTCTGCTTTTCATCTTTATATTTCAAATTATATTTATTCCTAAAACACAGGCACAAGAATTAAATACCAGCAACAATAAAAAACAATTTCTCTCAGGTAACGTTATCGACTCAGAAACGCTAAAGCCAATACCTCATGTTGAAGTTTTTATCTCAGGATCAACCAGCGGATGTATAACAGACAGTTTAGGTAATTTCAACTTAAAAATTCCATTCTTCCCTTGTACATTGGTTGCCGACCACGTTGCATACGAATCGTTTATTACGCCCCTTGAAAAACAAAAAGAAAAATTTAAAATGGCACTTTCCCCTTCTTTGTTTTCCATAAACGAAATCAGTGTTTCAGGCAAAAACAAAAGAAAAAGAAATTTGCGCTTTTTCTATTCCCGTTTTATAAAAGAGAACAAAAATAAAGTAAAGATATTAAACGACTCGGTATTGATTTTCGACAGGACAAAAATGGATTTTAAGGCTTCAACAAAAGAGCCACTAATTATTTCAAACAATTATCTGGGCTATAATATAAAAGCTATAATTGAAAAATTTCATGTGTATTGTGTAGATGAGCCAAATGGTTCAAAGATCTCCCTGAATTCAACAAAAGGGGGTGATATTATTCAACTATCGGGTTATTACTACTATGAACCCATAAAAACCAGTTCTCACGAAAAAATGGATTTATTTGAAAAGAACAGGAGATTAAATTATTATGGTTCTTATCGGCATTTCCTAAAATCTATTTACGATGAAAACCCCGGCCAACAAGGTTATGAAATGGAATTTTTTCTAAATGATACAGATTTAAGTACAATAAAATTATTTGAAAAAGGAATAAAGAGTTCAGAATCAGATCAAGTAAAAAATTGTCTTTTCACAGGAGACTCAATAAAAATCACTTATATTTTTGATGATAATAAATTTCCAATTAACATCGAAAACCTTTCACACCAAAACTATTTCGATACTAAAAAGTCAATAATTTATCCTTCAAAAGAAAGTTTTCAAATTAGGCCAAACGGTACCAGCCCCAACGTAAATTTTATAATCCAGGGTGCAATGTCTCCTGAAAATTTCACTAATTCATTACCGGAGGATTATGAACCTTCAAAAAATAGCACTCTTACATTTTGAAACCGACCCATTTTTATCTGATATAAACATGGAATGCCATGCAAGCAAAATTATTAAGCTTTTGTAGTCAAGATAATATTGACACGTTCACGAAGTGTGTAAATAAAACATGCCACATAATTTTTCACCCAATTAATTTTTTAATCTTCTCGATAAGTATTTTGCGGTTTATAGGTTTCGAAATATAATCGTCGCAACCTGCATCAATCGATTTTTTCTGGTCGCCGGCAATTGCATAAGCTGTTTGGGAAATGATTGGAAGAACTGGCCTGATTTTTTTTATTTGTTTTGTAGCTTCGTATCCGTTCATTTCCGGCATATTGATATCCATAAGCACCAAATCAATTTCGGGATGTTCGTTACAATATTTTATGGCCATTTTGCCATTTATCGCCCATAAGGTGTTTATTGCCATTTTTTTAAGAATAACATTTAAATATTCAAAACTATCTTTATCGTCTTCAACAATTAATATGGTTTTGTTTTTAGTGGTTTCTTTTGTAAGGCTTTTCGTTTTTGTTTCAGCTTTGCTTTCAATAATTGGGGGTTTGTTGTATGGTATTGTGAAATAAAATACCGAACCACTTTTTCCATCCGATTCAATCCAGATATCCCCTCCTAAAAGTTGGGTCAGTTTTTTTGAAATCGACAAGCCCAATCCTGTTCCGCCGTAGGTCCTGGTATCAGAATCTTCAACTTGCCGGAATACATTAAAAATAATATCTTGTTTTTCTTTTGGCACACCTATCCCTGAGTCTTCGACATAAAACCTGAGCATTGATTTGTCATTAATCAATTCTAAACTACACCCACAGTTAATGTATCCTTTGTTGGTAAATTTAAGCGCATTTTTTAGTAAGTTTAAAAGAACTTGTTTAAGCCGCAATGGATCGGTGATAAGTGTTAGGTCCTGGCATTTTGCCGGGATTTTAAAGTTAAGGTTGAGGTTATCTTTGTTTAATTTGTGCTGTTCAGATTCAATAATATTTTTAACATTATCAATAATCGATTCTAATTCAATATTTTCTTTTACGATTTTTATCTCCCCTGTTTCAATTAGTGTAATATCAAAAAGATCTTCAACAATACTTAGTAAATGTATCCCACTTGAATTCACAGTTTTTGCAAAATCAACAATTGAATCGATTGATAATTCTTTGTCAATCAGGCTTGAGAACCCGATTATTGCGTTGAGAGGTGTTCGTAGTTCGTGCGACATGGCGGCAAGGAAAGCCGATTTCAAACGATCCGATTCTTTAGCAGATTCTAATGCGTTAAGTAACTTTTCTTCTTCCCTTTTTCGTTCAATTGAAATACTGATTTGATGTGAAATAATTTCAAGTACTTCTTTATCTTTTTCGTTAAAAGCTTTTGGATCGGTATAACTTTGCAATACAAAAGCACCAGTTATTTTTCCTTTTATTTTAAGGGGTACCCCCAGCCAAATTAACGAGTCGAAGCCTACTTTTTCAATCTTACCTTCGTTTTCCAGTTTGGTAGCTTCGGCAACATCGATTAACAAAGGCTTCTCGTTTTTTATTACCAATTCGGTAAGTGTTTTTCCTACAGGAAAATCGCAGATAGCATCTTTTTCATCCTGATAAAATGGCAAATGTACTTGATCGGTTTTTTTGTTGTAAAGTGCAACAAAAAAATTTGTTGTGTCCATTAACCTCCCTAATTGTTTTTGGATGATTTGCATAGTTTCCGACAGATCGTCTGCTTCTTGTGTAGCATTCGAGATATTCAAGATAACATCCTGAATTTGTTCGGATCGTTTACTTTCGGTGATATTTGTGTCGGCCCCCCTGTAACCAATTAAATTACCCTTTTTATCAACGATGGGCACACCACTTGTTGAAAGCCAAACAATACTCCCATCTTTTGCTATGTTACGGTTAATAAAACCATGGAAGGCTTGTTTGTTATTAAACATTTCTAATGCACTGCTTTTAAATTCTTCTTTTTCTTGGGGAAGAAAGAAGTCGTAAAAATGTTTTTTGCCAATTATTTCTTCAATTTTATATCCTAACAGAGTTTCAATAACATGGCTGCCAAAAGTGTATAAGCCGTTTGAATCTACTTCCCAAACCCATTCCCCCGAATTTTCGACAATTTGTTTAAACCGCTCTTCAGAATTTACCAATTTCTCTTCGGCAATTTTGCGCTCGGTGATATCTTCGGCAACTTTAAGATAATTGGTTATTTTGCCTTTTTTATTAAAAATTGGGGAAACCGAAGCTGACTCCCAGAAAAATTCCTCGTTTTTTTTCTTATTATGAAACTCACCCCGCCATTCATTGCCTAATTTAATGTCCTCCCACAATTTTGTATAAAACTCTTTAGCTTGTAGCCCCGATCTCATAATCCTTGTATTTTCACCAATAACTTCTTCGGGCTGAAATCCGGTTAATTGGGTAAATTTTGGGTTTACATATTCTATTGCTCCTGTCAAATCGGTAATTACAATAACCGCAGGGCTTTGTTCTACCGCTGTTGAAAGTTTTGTGATATCGTGTTCGGCTTTTTTTCTCTCGGTAATATCACGGTTATTACCCCGCCGTCCCAAAAAATTACCTTCGTTGTCAAATACCGGCGAACAATTATGTTCGATCCAACGTTCTTCGCCTTTACGGGTTAAAATAAGAAATTCGATATTGTCTTTTGATTTTTGTTTACCTTCCTCGTTATAATAATGGTAATGGACCATTTCTTTAAAATCGGGATGGATCAAATCAAATATTATTTCTTCATTAATATAAAAATCTTCGGGACTGTAACCTGTTATCCGTTCAACAGATTTCGATAAATAGATGTATTTATTCTCCGGGTTGATCCAATATTCCCAGTCGTAAGTATTATCGGCCAACAGACGGAATTTTCTTTCGCTTTCGCTTAGTTTTTCTTCTATTTTTTTTCGCTCGGTAATATCGACTATTGTTCCAAGCAATGATTTTTTTACCCCATCGACAATTATTAAATTGGCCTGGGCTTGTACCCAAATTATTTTACCGTCGGGGCGGATAATACGATGATCGACAGAATACGTTTTTTCTCCATTAATTGCAGCCTCCAAATTTTTTTGGACTATTTCTTTATCTTCAGGTGGCAATAGCGAAATTAATCGTTCGGGAGTAATGTGCTTTTCGTTTTTGTTTAAGCCATAAAGCCGGATAACTTCATCTGAAAGCTCTAAAATATTAGTTTTTAGGTTCCAGTCGATAAAGCCCATGTGTGAAACTATTTGCGCTTTTATCAACCGTTTTTCGCTTTCGATTAAAAACTGTTTCTGCCGTTCCAACTCTTTGCGGTTATATGCACTGGTTACGACCGATGGCATACGTAGCAAATAATTTTCGCGTTTTGTAATATAATCGTCAACTCCAATTTTTAATGCTTCAACAGCAATTTTTTCATCGCCCTGCCCGGTAACTATCACAATTGCAATTGACAAATTTCGTTCGTGGCGTATAATTTTACTTATTTCAAGCGCATTAAATCCGGGCAATTGATAATCCAGTAACAGCACATCGAAATTGCATTTAATATCATCGTTTACCGGCAAAAGGTTTAGCGCCTCCTCACCCGTTGAAACAAATGTAAAATGAATTTGTGGCGCATTATTTTTAAAATAATGTTGGGTTAAATCTTTGTCGCTTTTATGGTGTTCGACATACAAAACAGAAAGATGCTTCTTACTTTCAAGAGCATGTTTTACCGTAAATTCAATTTGATCGGGAATTAGTTTATAATACCCGAATTTTTTGGTGATGTAATCGTTGGCCCCTGCTTTTAAAGCTGCCGTTGCTATTTCTTCAGAACCTTCGCCGGTTAAAATTATAATTGGGGTTTGATAATTTTGTTTTCTTAATTCTACCAGCAAGTCCATCCCATTGCCATCGGGAAGCTTTAAATCGAAAATGGCCACATTAAAAGAAGGTTCGTTTTGCAATAAATTTCTTGCTTCACTTACACGACCCACAACTTTTAGTTCTGCTACCGGCCAACGAATTTTTAATTCGTGACTAACCAGTTCGGCATCCGTAATATTGTCTTCGAGTAAAAGTATTTTTTGCATTTTGTTATCTTTTATTACAGCCTTTATTTTTCTCGTCGAATTTATGCTTTCGAGATCGTTTTTTTAATCTATAGGCTTATTTAAAGCATTCCAATACAATTCAATTTGTGCGGCAACTTCTACAAATTTATCAAAATTTACCGGTTTCACGATATACGAATTTGCTCCAAGTTTATAAGCTTTTTCTATATCTGTGCTATCAGACGAAGATGTGAGCACAACAATCGGAATTGTACAATATTTTGGATGTTCTTTTATTATTTTAAGCACCTCAAGTCCATCTACTTTCGGCATATTTAAATCGAGCAATATTACTATTGGCTGTTGTTCTCCGGCATCCCACTTATCGATACGTCCTAGTGCTTCGGCGCCGTCGCGATCTACCTGAATAGCATTAATTAAATTTCGCTTCTTAAAAGCCCGCAGAGTTAAATCAATATCCATGGGATTATCTTCTACGAGTAAGATTGGTGGGTTTTTGTAATTGGCTGACATATTTTTTGGTCTTTTATAATTTAACTATTTCGAAAACTTTTTTTGTTTTATCATTTTTTACTTTGTGAGGAAGCTGTGACACAGAGTTGCACTGAGTTTTCACGGAGTTGCACAGAGAAATACTTAAAAGAAAATTTTCGTTCATTTTTATATTTACTTTCAATCTTTTTTTTCGTTTTTACTTTGTGAAACTTTGTGTTTTCTTTGTGGTACTTTGTGTAATAGCTATTCCACAAAGAAGCCGCAGAGTTGCACGGAGAAGAATTAATATTTTACCGTTATTCAACATTTAAATTTTTACTTCCCAATTTCAATATAAAAACAAGTTCCTTTTCCCGGTTCACTTTCTGCCCATATTTTTCCATTCATTCTGTTCATGGCTTTGTGTACCATTGCCAGCCCAATTCCTGTTCCTTCGTATTCTTCCGGCAGGTGCAAACGCTGGAATATATTAAATATCCTGTCGTGGTATTTCATGTCGAACCCAATTCCATTATCTTTCACAAATATAAGCCATTGAGTTTCGTTTTCGCTAGTACCGATTTCAATTTGAGCCTTTTTTTTGTGAGTGGTAAATTTAATTGCATTGTCTAACAGGTTGCGCAAGGCTAAATTCAATCCGTCTTTATCTCCTAATGGCATAAATGCTTCCGAAATATTCAATTTAACCGCAACCTTATTTTGACTAATGATGTTGGAATAATACAACAACAGATTATCGACTAATGCTTTAAAAGGAATTCTTTCAAACCGATAATCTTGTCGTTCCATACGCGAGTAAGCCAGTAAATCTTCAATAAGCACATTCATTTGTTGCGAACTCTTTCTGATATTTTTTAAAAACGTTTTTGCTTCCTCATTTAAATCATTAAAATACGTTTCGTATAATAGCTGGCTATAACCGTCGATACCCCGCAAAGGTGCTTTTAAATCGTGCGATACTGAATAAGTGAATGTTTCGAGTTCCTGGTTTATTACAGCATACTGTTTGTTTGATTTTTCTAATTTTGCCGACTGTTGGTTTATGTCGTCAACAATATTTAATAATGCCTCATGGCTTTCTTCCAGTGCCGCCGTCCGTTCATCAACAAGCTCTTCTAAACTGGCATGATGTTTTTCAAGTTCTTCTTCAGTTTTTTTACGCTCGGTAATGTCGCGCACAACACTTATTACTTTTATAAGCAGACCATTTGAAAAAAGAAAAGTTGTAATTATTTCTGTCCAGATTAATTTTCCATTTTTTGTTACTAATTGTTGTTCTGCCTGAACTTTTGATTTGTTATTTTCCAGGGCATTTTTTAATACTTTTCCAAAGGCCGCATAATTGGCCTCATCCTGATAAAACATTTTTGTTGAATTGCCAATTACCTCATCAGGTTTATATCCAAACAATTTGCCTACAGCCTCGTTCATGTATTCAATTTCCCGCTCCGGCATTTTTACCGTAAATATGGGATCCGCAATCGTTTGCATCAGTCTTGTAAGATATTCTTCTGAATTTCGCAACGCTATTTCTATTTCTTTCCGTTCGGTTATGATTTCGGTGTAAACGATCATCCCCCCGACCGTGCCATCAGCTTCGTGCCAGGGGCGGCACTCCCAGCGGGTCCACTCCACAGTACCATCTTCCCTTTCGTAAGGATCCTCGTCGGCGCTTAATATTTCACCTGCAAGTACCTTCTGGTGGACATCCCTCCACTTTTGGGGCAGATCGGGGAATACTTCATAATGATGTTTACCTATTACATTTTTTTCTTTAACTTGATAATGTTCGAGGTAACTTTGGCTTACATACATATATTTTAAATCGCGATCGTGTATGGCAACATCGCTTTTGTTGTACTCGATAACATAACTCATCAGATTATGAGAATGATTTAGTGATTCCTCCACATTTTTGCGTTTAGTAACGTCAGCACAAATACCAAATATCTGTTTTGGCGAACCATCATCTTGTCGTACAAATACCGATTCCTTGGAGTTAAGCCAACACCAATTCCCATTTTTGTATTTCATCCGGTATTCGTGATCGATAATCTCGCCATCTTTGGTGGTTTGGTAAAGTGGAATTATTTCTTTCAGATACTTGTTAAAATCATCGGGGTGCATTAAATCGGATAAAATATTTTCGCCCATTTTTTGTATCTCCTCAATCGAATACCCTAATATTTTTTGAATCCCCTGGTTGCTGTAAATGTTTTTTCGCTCGATAATGTCGTAAACGTAAATTAAATCGGGCGAAGTATCGAGCAGCGTTTGGTTAAATGTTTGGCTTTCTTGCAATGCATCTTCAGTTTGCTTGCGCTCAGTAATATCCTGGACCGTTCCGACAGACCGAATTGGCTCACCAGATTTATTATAATATGTTTTACAAACTTCGTTTACATATTTTACGGTCCCGTCTTTTAACAACAGGCGGTGGACAATATTGTACGGGGTTTTATTTTTTACCGATTCGGTGAATGCATTGTAAACAAATTTCCTGTCGTCGGGGTGA
>Ga0233447_1001773_pt1 | contig 16841 bp, 10 predicted proteins | sample SI_124_October20_3_FD_183014 | JGI IMG/M metagenome (GOLD analysis project Ga0233447, IMG submission 183014) | Seawater microbial communities from Saanich Inlet, British Columbia, Canada - SI_124_October2016_135_MG | ecosystem: Environmental > Aquatic > Marine > Inlet | place: Canada: British...
CAAACCAGCAGAGCTGGGCGTATTATCAATAGAATTCTAAAATATTAAATAAATACAATTGTCCTATAATTGATATTAAGTTAAATAGAATTTCCATAAGAAAAGGAGAGTGTTTACCCTCCTTTTTCATTGAAATATTTATTGTCCTAATTTTTCAAGTATCACATTGTACTTATCCATCATTTTTAAACGATAGTATAAATTTTTAAGCGATTCCAAAGTCATTTCATCTTCTGCATTTAGTTCCTGGCATTTTTCCATAAACGGAATTGCTTTTTCAAACCAAATATCTGCCTTTTTAAGCTCAGCTTCATATTTTTCATTTTCATTCGGTGCCACTGTGTTGGCCACTTCAATTTGTTTAACTCCTTTATTATAATAAAGCGCTCCTAAATTGTAGTGTGAGTTGAAAAATTCCCCATCTGCTGCAATTGCTTTTTCATAAGTCTCGATCGCTTTTTCCTCGTTATTCAATTTTTCGTATAAAGTACCTTGAGCAAAATGATAAGTTGAATTATTTGGATCTTGCTCTATTGCCATTTCGAGGTATTTCATTGCATCTTCCGTTTTATTTAAATCTAAATAAATCTGGATCATGCTTGTTAAAACACCGTTATCAGTTGGGTATTTTTCAAAACCTTCTTTTAAAACTTCCAGTGCAGCTAAAGTGTCTTTGTTTAACTGGTGTGAATTGGCAATCAGACTAAAAGTGCGTGCACCATTGTATCCATGTGTTGCGGCTTCGCCATAATACTTTATTGCTTTGTCGTAATCTTCCGAATTGTACGCAGCCAAACCTGCATTAAATATAATAACTGTGTCAACAGCATCGGGATTATCGACTTTAACAATATCTATGGAATTGATGTCCATTATTTGTTCGAACGATTTTAATGCTCCTTTATAATCTTCGTTATTGAAAGCTTCAACGGCCTGATTTGTTAAATCGTTTGTCATAAGTGTAAGTTTAATTTTTACACTTTTCCCAAACTTGTCCTTTTCATCAAGTTCCAGGGCCTTTTTATAAGAATATAAAGCTTCGGTAAGCGGATCGTCGCTCAACTTTTTAATGTTTTCGTCTTCTGATTGAAAGATCGCTTGAAAGATTTCCCCTCTTACTTCCCAGGTTTTTGGCCAGCCTATCGTTTTTTCCGATTTTTCGTTTGCCGGGTCAATTGTTGGTTCGATTGTTTCAAATGCTTTATCCAATTTTCCAGTATCCTTTAGATTTTGGGCACTGGTAACTTTACCTTTCTGAGCAAAAACTGCTGTTACAGCAAAAATCAAGGTTAGTAAAATTATTGTTCTCTTCATTACTTAATATTTAAAAATTAATTTTTTACAAAAATATACGAATAATGTTTTATTTCAAATGACAAATATAAAATTCAATTATTTATTATTATTCTAAGTTATTTTCTTCACTTTCAACCTCTTCACTCTCTGCATCTTCAATAGTAACCCGGGCAACCGAAGCAATTCTATCTTCTTCTTTCAAATTAATTAATCTGACTCCCTGAGTCGCTCTTCCTAAAACAGACACCGTGTTTACAGCCAGGCGAATCGTAAGGCCGTTTTGCGTAATTATCATTAAATCATTTTCGTTTGATACGCTTTTCATGGCAATAAGATTTCCTGTTTTTTCAGTAACATTGATGGTTTTTACTCCTTTGCCACCCCGGTTGGTAACCCTGTAATCATCAATCTTTGAACGCTTTCCGTAACCATTTTCCGATATTACAAGAATATCTTCATTTCCGTCATTTACACAAACCATGCCAATCACCTCGTCCTGTTCATTTTTACGTGTTATGCCACGTACACCCGATGCGGTTCTTCCAATTGCCCTCACAATTTTTTCGTTAAAACGAATTGCTTTACCAGAGCGGACCGCTAACATTATTTCACTTTCCCCATTTGTCAGACGGGCTTCCAATAATTTATCCCCATCTTTAATTGTAATCGCATTTACTCCATTTTGGCGGGGACGAGAGTACGCTTCGAGCGTAGTTTTTTTAATTATTCCCTTTTTGGTAGCAAGAATTATATAGTTGTTATTAATAAACTCTTCATCGTCAAGAGTTTTCACTTTAATAAAAGTAAGCACTTTGTCGTCGGGTTCGATATTTAAAATATTTTGCATTGCACGCCCTTTTGAAGTTCTGGTTCCTTCAGGGATTTGATAAACTTTCATCCAGAAACATTTACCTTTTTCGGTAAAAAGTAGCAAAGTATTATGCATCGATGCGATAAATATATGTTCCAGGAAATCTTCGTCGCGGGTAGTGCTGCCTTTCGATCCTACCCCTCCCCTTCCCTGTGTGCGGAATTCAGTAAGTGGCGTGCGTTTTAAATAACCCAAATGCGAAATTGTAATTACCATGTCTTCATCAGCATAAAAATCTTCAGGATTAAATTCTTCGGCATTAGGTATAACTTCAGTCCTTCTTTTGTCGCCAAATTTATTTTTAATTTCCAGGAGTTCTTCTTTAATAATATCCATTCGCAACGAAATATCGGACAGGATTTTATTAAGGTGTTCGATTTGCTGCATAATTTCAGCATATTCTTTTCGTAACTTTTCTTGCTCCAGTCCGGTTAATTGCCTTAATCTCATTTCAACAATCGCCCGTGCCTGTATTTCGCTTAATTCAAAACGGTTTATCAACTTTTCCCTGGCTTCGTCGGGAGTTGAAGAAGAGCGGATTATAGAAATTACTTCGTCGATATTATCGCTTGCAATAATTAATCCTTCAAGAATATGAGCCCGTTTTTCGGCCTGCTCGAGTTCGTATTGTGTACGTCGTGTAATTACTTCGTGACGATGTTCAACAAAATAACGAATCAGATCTTTGATATTTAGCATTTTAGGCCTGCCATTTACCAAAGCAATATTATTGACATTAAACGAAGTTTGTAACGAAGTGTATTTGTATAGCTTGTTTAATACAACATTGCTCATGGCATCACGTTTCAAATCATAAACAACGCGCATTCCATCCCTATCCGATTCATCGTTTACATTCGAAATACCTTCAATCTTTTTATCGTTAACAAGATCTGCCGTTTTCTGAATCATTTCGGCACGATTTACGAGGTATGGGATTTCTGTGACTACAATCTTTTCCCTTCCACCCTCATTTTCGATGTGTGCTTTAGCGCGGACAACAATTCGCCCTCTCCCAGTTTCGAAAGCTTCCTTCACTCCTTCGTAACCATAAATTATCCCACCGGTTGGAAAATCGGGGGCAATAATAATATCTATTATATCCTGAATAGAAATATCATTGTTATCGATGTAGGCAATAGTTGCATCTATTGTGTCGGATAAATTATGCGGTGGCATGTTTGTGGCCATCCCCACGGCAATACCTGAAGCACCATTAATAATTAATTGTGGCAACCTGGTTGGCATAACCACCGGCTCATTTAACGATTCATCAAAATTAGGTTGAAAATCAACCGTATTTTTATCTAAATCGGCCAAAGTTTCTTCGGCAATTTTTGCCAGTCTGGCTTCTGTATATCGCATTGCTGCCGGGCTATCCCCATCAACCGAACCAAAATTCCCTTGTCCGTCAATCATTGGGTAACGCAAGGACCAAGCCTGTGCCATTCGAACCATTGCATAATATACCGATGAATCGCCATGCGGGTGGTATTTACCTAAAACTTCCCCAACAATCCTTGCTGATTTTTTATAGGGTTTGTTCGAGAACATTCCCAATTCGTTCATTCCAAATAAAACCCTGCGATGAACCGGTTTCAAACCATCACGTACATCTGGCAATGCACGCGAAACTATAACCGACATGGAGTAATCAATGTAAGCAGATTTCATCTGCTCCTCAATATTTATTCTGATAATTTTTTCACCTTCAATCATTTATATCACCTTTTTAAAAAATAAATTATCGCTACAAAAAGAGGCACAAAAGTAGTAAAATCATCTGTCAAAAGGACAATTTTTTAGTGATTAAATCGTATGGTAACGAGAAGATATTAACAAATTAACTGTCAATAATTCAGCTTTATTTTCTGTATTTAATAACTTGTGCCGTTAAAATATATTTTACTGTTGATTTTTCACTAATTTAGTATTTAAACTTATTAGGAACAATATTTGTTGATAAAGGAAAAATTTTAAAAAAAATGGATTCACAATTTTCACCAAGAATAAAGGATATTATAGGTTATAGCCGGGAAGAGGCCATTCGGTTGGGCAACAATTACATTGGTCAGGAACATTTATTTCTTGGAATATTAAGGGATGGCGAAGGAATTGCAACTGATATTTTGGAGAATATGGGTGTAGGTTTAATCGAACTTAAACAAATAATCGAAAAGAAGATACGTACTAAAAATGAGATAAATCAAAAGGCAGATTTAGTAATGATGAAATCTGCAGAAAAAACACTTAAACTTATTTATCTTGAAGCACGCTCGTTTAAAAGTGCTACAGCAAACAGTGGGCATCTTCTTTTGGCTATTCTAAAAGATAGTGAAAGCCTGGTAACACAACTTCTGACAGAATTTGGAGTAAATTATTATATTATAAAATCGCAGTTACAAGATTATAAAGGTCCCGAAGCAAAATCCGATTTTCCTGAAAGTGAAGACGAATCAAATGAATCTTTTTCTAAAGGCCCTGGTGGCAGTGGACAAGGTGCAAAAAAAGGGACCCCTTCAAAATCGGACACACCGGTGCTTGACAATTTTGGTATCGATATTACCAAACTTGCAGAAGATAATAGCCTGGATCCAATTGTAGGAAGGGAAAAAGAGATAGAACGTTTGGCACAAATCCTGAGTCGGAGAAAAAAGAACAACCCTATTTTAATAGGTGAACCAGGTGTCGGGAAATCGGCAATTGCTGAAGGCCTGGCATTAAGAATTATCAGTAAAAAAGTATCGCGGATACTTTTCGACAAACGAGTGGTAAGTTTGGATATTGCATCGATAGTTGCAGGTACCAAATATCGTGGACAGTTTGAAGAAAGGATGAAAGCGATTTTAAATGAACTAACAAAGGTTAACAATGTAATTCTTTTTATTGACGAAATTCATACAATTGTAGGTGCTGGTGGAGCTACAGGATCGCTGGATGCAGCAAATATGTTAAAACCTGCTTTGGCACGTGGCGATATTCAGTGCATTGGGGCTACCACACTCGATGAATACAGGCAACACATTGAAAAAGACGGGGCTTTGGAACGCAGGTTTCAAAAGATTATGGTTGACCCAACTTCTGTTGATGAAACAATAGAAATACTCAAAAATATAAAAGGACGGTACGAAGATCACCACAATGTAATTTTTACACCAGAAGCATTGGAATCGTGTGTAAAATTAACTGCCCGATATATCTCTGACAGGTATTTACCCGACAAAGCAATTGATGCTTTGGATGAATCGGGTTCAAGAGTTCATATAGCAAACATTAATGTCCCTGATAAAATTATTAAACTGGAAGAGAAGATTGAAAATATAAAAGACGAAAAAATTTCGGCTGTAAAAAGTCAAAATTTTGAATTGGCAGCAAATTTTAGGGACAAGGAGAAAAATCTTTTACAGCTTCTTGAAAAAGAAAAAGAAATCTGGGAGAAAGAACTTGTAAACCACAGGGAAACGGTTGACGAACAGAAAGTTGCTGAAGTTGTGGCAATGATGTCGGGTGTTCCAGTTCAGCGAATTGCGCAAGCCGAAGGACTTCGTTTAATGAATATGAAAACCGATTTAAAAGGTAAGGTTATCGGTCAAGATGAAGCGATCCAAAAAATTGTAAAAGCTATTATGCGTAACCGCGCCGGGTTAAAAGATCCTAACCGCCCGATTGGTTCATTTGTATTTCTTGGGCCAACGGGTGTTGGAAAAACCCAACTGGCAAAAGTATTAGCAACTTACTTGTTCGACAGTTTAGACTCGTTAATCAGGATCGACATGAGCGAATATATGGAAAAATTTTCTGTATCCAGGTTGGTCGGTGCGCCTCCAGGTTATGTTGGTTATGAAGAAGGAGGGCAGTTAACAGAAAAAATACGCAGAAAACCATATTCTGTTGTACTGTTAGACGAAATGGAAAAGGCGCACCCAGATGTTTTTCATCTGCTATTGCAATTATTAGACGAAGGGCAATTGACCGATAGTTTGGGAAGAAATGTAGATTTTAAGAATACCATAATTATTATGACCTCGAACATTGGTTCACGTCAATTAAAAGATTTTGGTCACGGAGTTGGGTTCTCAACCAATAAAACAGCTGAACAGGAAAACGAACATGCGAAGTATGTTATTCAAAAAGCTTTGAAAAAAGCATTCGCACCTGAATTCCTGAATAGGATTGACGATGTAATAGTATTTAATTCATTGGAAAAGAAACACATCCATCAGATTATTGATATTGAGTTACAGGGTTTGTACCAACGTGTTGAATCGTTAAATTATAAATTGAAAATTTCGGCGGCGGCCAAAGATTTTATTGCCGATAAAGGGTTCGATCCTCAATTTGGGGCGAGGCCATTAAAAAGGGCTATTCAGAAATACCTTGAAGATGAAATGGCCGAAATAATTATCAAAGCTTCGATTACTGAAGGTGATACTATTTCGGTAGGGTTTGATAAAAAAAATGAGAAACTCTTAATGCGGATATTAACAAATAGAAAAGAACTTAGCAATTAAGATATTTTTTATGAATATATATTAAGGTCTGAATTTCCAGGCCTTTTTTTTATGAATTATATTTAAGGATCAAAAGGGTCAAATCGTCACTTTGTATGGCTTCACCCTTAAAAATATCCAGGCTTTTTTCTATACTTTTTATCATTTCTTTGGGCTTTAAACCTGTAAGTTGGCTAACATTTTCTTTAAACCTTTCGTCACCAAAATGTAATTTATTTCCATCTTCGAGTTCTGTAACCCCATCGGTGAATAATATAATTGAATCTCCTTTCTCAATAGAAACTGTCGAATCAGAATATTTCTTGTCAGGGTACAATCCCAAGGGTAAACCATGCGACTTGTTTAATTCATAAATATTTCCATTTGATTTTAAAATAAAAGTGGAAGTATGTGCCGCGTTGCAATAATTTAAAACACCCGTTTTTACATTAAATATTCCAAGAAAAAGTGTAAGGAAAAATTGGTGCATATTACTGGTAAATAATTCTGCATTAGTTTTATTTACAATAGTTTTTGCCTTTTTCACAACAGCATTATTTTTTATAATAGTTTGGGCAACACTCATAAAAATTGCAGCCGGGATACCTTTGCCCGAAACATCTCCAATAGTAAATAAAAGATTATCATTATCAATAAAAAAGTAATCAAATAAATCACCGCTAACCACCTTGGCAGGTTTGTAAGTGGCGAATAAATCAATCTCATTAATATCGAGAAATGCCGGGAAATCCATTTTTATTAAACTCATTTGAACTTCTGAAGCTAACAATAAATCTTCCTTTAGCTGATGATTTTTTAACTGTTCCTGTTTTTGATTTGCAAGGTATTTTTCTTGCCTCGACTTTAAATAATTTAGGCTTTGAGAGACTAATTTTACTTCATTTAAAGTGCCATTTATATTTTGATTAGGAAGGCTGCTGAATTTTTCTAATTGTGATGTAACAGTGCTTAATGGTTCAATAAGTTTGTTGGTAATGTATGTAACAATTAAAAATATTACTAGAATTCCCAGAACAGAAAAAAGCAACATTTTTAATAACGATAAATACAAATTTTCATATAACTCGTTGTAAGGCATAACAAATATTAGTGACCATTCAATTTCCTTAATGGGTGTATAATAAATCCAACTTTTTTCAGATCCCAGTGTTTCGGGATAAGCAATCATTGAGCCGGTTAATTTAAGGCCTAAAATATCTATAAAATTTGTTTTTTCTTTATCATAAATATCGTCAGAAATAGTAAATATGTTTTGAGTTAATATCAATTCTTTACGGGGATGTGTAATGTAATTGCCATTTTTGGAAACTAAAAAGGCAAAACCCCTACCCTCATCCCCTATTTTTATTGAGTTTACCGAGTCGTTTAAATTATGTAACGACAATTCACAAATTACTTCCCCGATAACCGAAATATTATTGTTTTTGTTAATAAACTTGATTGGTGAATAAAAAGATACAACAACATTTTGATTTTCAGGACATAAGAAAGGTTCTGTCCACGAAGTTATAGTCTTGTTCTTAATTTGATCGATTATTTTTTCTTCAGCCTCACAATGATATAAAGTTTTAATATCTTTTTTAAAAATAATGGAATCTTTATCTCTGAATACCATGTAATTACGATATTCTAAATTTGGAACACCAGAATCGATATTAACATAAATTGCATTTAAAAATTTGTATTTCCCCATTAAAGTTGAAACCAGCAATTCAGCATTGTTATTTTGTCCGTAAAAAACTATTTGTTCCGAAATATTCGAAGTTATTTCTTCTGTAGAAACAACATATTTCTCTACTTTCATAATTATTTCCGAACTTTTTCCGATGGCTTCGTTCTCAATATTTTCTTTTAGTAGTTTTTTGTTGAAATAGTAATTTATTACAATAAATGTTATAAAAACACTTATTACTGCCAGGGAAACATAGATACTTAAGCGATAAGCAATTGATTTATTTAACATTCCCAAAATTTATATTTACCCTCCTGTATCATGTACAATTTAAGGAATATTTTTCAAATAGCACTTATTTTGTAAAATTTAACCATTTTCTTGTTCCTTCAAATTGGCACGAAAAAGAAGCTAATTCTGATGCTTTTATTAAAGCTGTTTTAAAATCGTTTAGTTGTAAATAGTAAAAGCAAAAAGCACCGTGCAAAAAATCCCCGGCACCCAGTGTGTCAGTTACTTTTATCTCCTTAATAACTATTTTTGCGCTATTTGAACCATCAAAAAACAGGGTGCTTTTACCCCCCCGCGAGATGGCAATTTTCCCAACTTTTTTACTTTTTAAAAAGTCTATTACCTGAAAAGAATTTACACAATCAGGGGGATGAAAATCGTCAGAACAAATTGCGAAATCGGCAAAATCAAGTAATTCGGTGTATTGAGGTTTCCAGCTTCCACAATCTAGCACAACAGGAATCCCTTTATTTTTAGCAATACGGGCACATTCCAAACTAAATTCGGGATAAAAACCATCGAGTAAAATTATCTGAGGCTCAACTTGTTTAAATAATTCTTCGGGGCTTATATCCGGGTAAATAAAATTAGGATAATGTGTGAATATGTTTCGATCGCCATTTTCTTTAGATGTTATCACAGAGGCAATAACAGGATTTATATTTTGTGAACCAACCAAATCAAAATGTTCAGTTTTGGTCTCTGCAAAATCATTATTAATGAATGTTGAAAATGAATTTCTCCCGGCTGCAGATGCCAAAAATGCACGACCATTTAAATGGGCGAAAGCTACGGCTGCGTTCGTTGCAGGACCTCCAACCAAAATATCAGGAGTAGCAGTTTTTACTTTTCGGTTTGATCCTGGAAACGATTCAACATAATATTGAATATCGATGGTAGTTAGTCCTATAAAAAGTCCTTGGTATTGCATAAAAAAAGCTGCCGTTTTCAGGCAGCAAATTATTTTCATTTGATTAACAATAATAAACAATTGCCAATCAATTCTATGTTTAAAAAAATTATCAATAAAAATTAATCAATAATAGATTCTATGTATTCATTGCTCCGCAAACCTGAATAACTTGTCCACTTACATACGTAGATAAATCGGATGCAAGGAATGTTGCAACACCTGCAACTTCCTCAGGAGTTCCTCCGCGTTTTAATGGAATAGCTGCTTCCCAAACTTTGCGTGCGTCTTCGGGGATTTTAGCAGTCATTTCTGTAATAATAAAACCTGGTGCGATTGCGTTTGAACGGATTCCACGCGATCCCAATTCACGGGCAACCGATTTTGTAAAGCCAATAATCCCGGCTTTCGACGCCGAATAATTTGCCTGGCCAGCATTTCCACTAACTCCAACCACCGAACTCATATTAATAATTGAGCCAGAACGTTGTTTTAACATTGTCCGCTGTGCAGCTTTTGTAAAATTAAATACCGATTTCAGGTTTACATTAATAACTGCATCCCATTGTTCTTCTGTCATTCGCATCAACAAAGTATCTTTTGTAATACCAGCATTGTTAACCAAAGCATCAATTCCTCCAAAATCTTTTACTATTTCGCTTACTACCCTATCTGTATCTTCAAAGTTACTTGCATCCGAAGCGTAGCCTTTAGCTTTTACTCCAAATGCCTGCAATTCGTTTTCTGTAGCCTTCATATTTTCATCTTCAAAAAGGTCGGTAAATGCAACATTACATCCTTCCTGCGCAAATTTTAATGCAATTGCTTTACCAATTCCTCTCGATGCTCCGGTAATAATTGCTGTTTTTCCATCAAGTAATTTCATATTTTATCTTTTTAAGTTTTTTTAATTGGATGCGCAAATATACTTTTTATTCAGTTTTATAAAAAAAATAGATTGATTGATTAGCAGTTAAAGGTTGCAAGATTAAACCAAAGCTAAAAACTTCAAATTTTTGGTTGAATTATTCAAACAAATACTCGCTTAATTTCATTAATACGTCCCCTGCTTTTCCTTTTAAATGAATATCGGTTATTTGATTGGTAAACATCGATTCTTCTGGATTAATTTCTATTATTGTTGCTCCCTTTTGTTTCGCTGTTTGTGGAACATACGAAGCCGGCATAACTTCCCCGGTTGATCCAATAATCAGGCAAACCTCTGCTTTTCCAGCATCGGCAAACGAATTGGAATAAGCCTTTTGTGGAATTCCCTCTCCAAAAAATATAAAATCCGGTTTTAGTATTTCATTGTCCATACTACATTTTGGAGGAATATTTCTAAAATCAAATTCTTCAGCACTATAAGTTTTTCCACATTTCAAACATTTCAGCTTTTTTGAATTACCATGAAATTCATGTATTGTTTGGCTTCCCGCTTCTTGGTGGAGATTATCAATATTTTGTGTTATTATTGAATTTAATAATCCTTCCTTTTCCAACCTGGTCAACACTTTGTGCGCATTATTAGGTTGTGCATCTGCAAAAAAGTCGTAAAAAATTTCACGAATGTAAAACCAACATTTTTCCTGATTTTCCAAATAATATCCCAAATCAAGGACTTCGGGATTGTACTTATTCCACAGACCATTCTCGCCCCGGAAAGGTGGGATTCCACTTTCTACCGAAATCCCGGCTCCTGTAAAAGCAATGGTAAACTTCGAATTTAATATTAATTGAGCTGCCTCCTTAATTTTCAAAACCATTTTATCGAATTTTTGTTTATTGGTAAGTAAAGTTTTTCAAGAATAGAAATTCAGTAAAAACCTCTGAAAAGTTACTGTAATTTTTAACTATATTTGATACTAATTTTGACAATATAAGAACAAGTAAAACAAATATTAAATCAAACAGATAAATTATAACAAGAATATTATTTAATCAACAAACAAATTATTATAAATTTTTAACTATGAAAAAAATTGCAGTACTCTTATTTACAATATTAATTATTGTAAGTGGATTTATTTCTCGGGCGGCAGAAATTGAGTTTAAAGAATTTGACCTTCCGAACGGATTGCATGTAATTGTGCACGAAGATAATTCAGTGCCAATTGTTGCAGTTTCGGTAATGTACCATGTAGGCTCGAAAAACGAAATGCCCGATCGAACCGGATTTGCCCATTTTTTTGAACATCTTATGTTTGAAGGCACAAAAAATATTGAACGTTTTCAGTATGATAAAATTGTTGAGCAGGCCGGAGGAACATTGAATGCAAACACTAGTAACGACCGGACATATTATTATGAAATATTACCATCAAACCAGCTTGAATTGGGTTTATGGTTAGAATCGGAAAGAATGCTTCATGCACGAGTTGATTCCATTGGTATTGCAACTCAAAAAGGAGTTGTAATTGAAGAAAAAAAACAGAGTTACGACAATCGTCCCTATGGTTCATTTTTGCCCGAAATATTAAAAAGATCGTTTACAAAACATCCTTATAATTGGGCTACAATTGGAGATCCTGAACATATTCGCGCTGCAAAAGACGAAGAATTCAAAAGTTTTTACGACTCATTTTATGTTCCTAATAATGCCGTACTTGTTTTAGCAGGCGACATTAAATTTAAGGATGCCAAAAAATTAGTTAAAAAATATTTTAGTGATATTCCTGCAAAAGAAGGAGAAATTTATCGACCAACGGCTGTGGAAGAAAGAAAACAAGAAGAAGTTAGAGACACTGTTTACGATAATATCCAGCTTCCGGCAGTTTTTCAGGCGTATCATATTCCTGCAATGGGAAGCACGGATTATTATGCCGTTGAAATGTTGAGTCAATTATTGGCAACCGGGCAAAGCTCCAGACTATACAAATCTCTTGTCGATGAACAACAACTTGCAATACAAGTAGCTGCGATTCCACTTCCATTTGAAGATCCGGGACTTGCAATTACACTTGCACTGCCAAATATGGGGCTCGATTGTGCCACTCTTGAAGAAGCAATGGATAAAGAAGTTGAAAAAGTTCAGAATGAATTAATTCCTGATAAAGAATTCCAGAAATTAAAAAATCAGGTTGAAAACAACATTGTAACTCAAAATTCAACCATTGCAACCAGAGCTAACACCCTGGCCAGGAATTATACTTATTTTAATGATGCGGGCAGGATTAACACCGACCTGGATAAATACCTTGCTGTAACAAAGGAAGATCTTAAACGAGTTGCCAATGAATATTTCAGGAAAGACAACCGGGTAGTTCTTCATTATTTGCCAAAATCAGAAGAAAAATAATCCTCAACTTTTAAAATCATAATCATGAAAAAATTAGTTTATTCCATAATCATATTATTCCTGGCAATTACTGTAAATGCTCAACTTGATAGAAGTATCCAGCCAAAACCAGGGCCAGCACCAAAAATACAGCTTGGCGATTATGAACTTTTTACTCTCGAAAACGGGTTAAAAGTGATAGTTGTCGAAAACAATAAAATTCCAAAAGTCACTTATCAGCTTTCACTTGATATTGACCCAATTCTGGAAAAAGAATTTGCCGGATATGTTACAATGGCCGGCGATTTACTCAGGGCTGGAACCACAACAAAAACAAAAGCAGAAATTGATGAAGCCATTGATTTTATTGGTGCATCGCTAAATACATACTCTTCCGGAATATCGGGTTCGGTTCTAAAAAAGCATTCAAAAGTATTTTTAGAATTAATGAGTGATATTTTATATAATCCGTCGTTTCCGCAAGAAGAATTGGATAAATTAAAAAAGCAAAATATTTCTGGCATTCAGACAGGAAAAAACGATGCAAGTTCAATTGCTCAAAATATTAATTCAATAATTACTTATGGCGACAATCATCCTTATGGCGATATCCTTTCTGAAACCGCTATTGAAAACATAACTTTAGATAAGTGTAAAGAGTATTATAATACCTATTTTAAACCTAATGTGGCATATTTAATAATTGTTGGAGATATAACAGTTAAAGAGGCGCGTGAACAAGCAAATAAATATTTTGGAAAATGGGAAAAGGGAAATGTACCTTCTCATTCGTATGAGTTTCCAAAATTAAATGAATCCCCAAAAGTTGTAATCGGAAACAGGGATGGAGCCGTTCAATCTGTGATAATGGTTAGTTTCCCCCTTGATTATAAACCGGGAAATCCAAATGCAATAAAAGCAAGTGTTATGAATTCTATTTTGGGTGGAGGTAGTCTTTCGTCGCGTATAAATGCCAATTTAAGAGAAGACAAAGCTTATACTTACGGTGGATATTCCGGATTAAGTTCCGACAAATTAGTGGGATCTTTTAATGCATCGGCTGAAGTAAAAGGCTCTGCAACCGATACCGCAATGTTTGAATTATTGTATGAAATTAACAGGATGATTGATGAACCGGTTGATGGAGAAATGGTTGAACAGGTAAAAAGCCGGATGAGCGGTTCTTTTGCACGGTCGCTTGAAAGTCCGCAAACTATTGCAAGGTTTGCCTTAGCCATTGAAAAATATAATTTGCCAAAAGATTATTATGCCACTTACCTCGAAAAATTAGATCTGGTTTCAGTAGCCGATGTTCAGGAAATGGCACAAAAATACTTGAAACCTGGCAATGCAAATATTATTGCTGTCGGAAATGCCGGTGAACTTTCAAAAACCATGAAAAGGTTTTCGAAAGATGGTACTGTTGAGCAACGTGATTTTTATGGTAAAGCTGTAAAAGCAATGGAAGCTCCTATCGATATTTCAGCTGCCGATGTAATTGCAAAATATATTGAAGCGATTGGCGGAGAAGCAAAACTAAAAACGATTCAGGATATTGAATCAAAATCGGGAATGACAATGCAAGGAATGAATATCGACATTGTTATTAAACAAAAAGCACCCGATAAAATGAGCGTTGAAACATTAATGGGCGGAAATGTTTTATCGAAACAGGTGTTTAATGGAGAAAAAGCAAAGGTCACCAGCCCAATGGGCGAGCAGGAAGTATCGGGACCGGAATTAGAAGATATGAAAATTCAATCGACCTTAAATGCCGAACTGTATTTTGAACAGTTAGGAGTTGTTGTTGAACTGAAAGGTCTGGAAGATGTTGAGGGCAGCCCGGCATGGAAGTTACAAATGACTACACCATCGGGGAAAAATATGGTTGATTTTTATGATAAAGAAAGTGGTTTTAAAGTTAAATCGGTAAACCAGCAAGGGCAAATGAGCATAACTATTATGTATTCCGATTATCGCGAAGTAGATGGATTAATGTTTCCATTTCAGATGAAACAAATAGTAGGTCCACAAACTTTCGATGTAACCACTACTTCAATTAACATTAACAAAGGTATTGAAGATCTGGTATTTAAATTATAAGAAAAACTAATATTTTTGATAAACCCCGGTCAATTTTGGCCGGGGTTTCTTTTTGCAAGTAAAACAAATATCTTTGTTGAAATTAATTTTTAGAAATGCTCGACCAGTCAACCATTTGTGCCATATCAACATCGCCCGGGATCGGGGCAATTGCGGTTATCCGTCTTTCGGGCAGTGAGGCAATTAGTATTGCCGACAAAGTTTTTAAAAGCCCTAAAAAGGGGAAAACATTAAAGGATCAGCCTGCAAATACTATTCATTTCGGACAAATTCTTTTTAACAAAGAAATAATTGATGAAGTGGTAGTAGCACTGTTTCGGGTTCCCCACTCTTTTACAGGAGAAGATATTGTTGAAATTTCATGCCACGGTTCAGTTTATATTCAGCAAAAAATTCTGGAGATTTTGGTTGAAAGCGGAACCCGACTTGCACAACCCGGTGAATTTACACAACGTGCCTTTTTAAATGGCAAAATGGATTTGTCTCAAGCCGAAGCAGTTGCCGATATAATTGCTTCGGCAAGTGCTGCAGCGCATAAACTGGCGTTAAATCAAATGCGTGGTGGTTTTTCAAAAGAGATTAATGAGTTACGCGATCAACTACTGCATTTTACTGCAATGGTTGAACTTGAATTAGATTTTGCTGAAGAAGATGTTGAATTTGCAGATCGTTCTGCTTTGCGCGCGCTAACTGAGAAAATTGAAATATTACTGCGGAAACTTAAGAATTCTTTTCAGTTGGGAAATGCCATTAAAAACGGGATTCCTGTTGCAATTGTTGGCGAAACAAATGTTGGAAAATCAACACTTTTAAATGTTTTATTAAACGAAGACAAAGCAATTGTTTCGCATATTCATGGTACAACCCGCGATGTTATTGAAGACCTTGTAAATATACATGGAACAGCTTTTCGGTTTTTCGACACCGCCGGAATCCGCGAAACTGATGACCATATCGAAAATCTGGGAATTGAGCGTAGTTACAGCAAATTAGATCAGGCTACCGTAGTTTTGCTGGTGGTTGATATGCAAAACCCCTACCCCATTGTTAAAGGCCGGATCGACAAAATCAGAAAACGTATTTCGAATGGACAACTGTTAATTATTGTGGCCAATAAAATAGATTCAGGACTCTCAGACACAATTCAGCAACTTGAAGTTATGGATTTGACCGACAATGAAAAACTTGTTTTCGTTGCAGCAAAACAGAAAAAGAATCTGGATGAACTAATTGATTTTATGGTTCATGCGGTTAATCTCGATGAAGCTGATCAGGAAGATATTATTGTTACAAACGCCCGCCATTTTGAAATATTAAAAAATGCCCACGAAGCAATTTTGCGGGTTTTAAGTGGATTGGATACTGGAATTACCGGTGATTTCCTGGCACAGGATATTCGTGAATGTTTGCATTATCTTGGTGAAATTACTGGAGATATAAATACAGACGAGGTTCTTGGTCATATATTTAAGAATTTTTGTATTGGGAAGTAAAAATGAATAAAAATAGCGATTTAGATAGAGTTGAAAATCTTGCAATCTTTAAAAAGGGAAAAGAGATTTTTGAAGTTGTACGTCAAATTGGTGAATTGATTCCGGAAAAAAACGAACACCTTCAATTTATAAAAGCACAGATGTTTGGTGATGCATCGCTATTGTCGGTAAAAGTTGCAGGTGCCGAAGGTGGTCAGTTATTCGATATCAGAATGGAATGTGCAGCAATTATCCGGAAAGCTGCCAAAGATTTGATGGTTACAAATCATTCACTTGAAATGTTTGGTTTTGAGGAGGTTGGATATTTTGAGATTGTCAGGGAATTAATAGAAGAATACCGCTTGCTTTTTATTAAATGGGTAGCAGGTTTCGATCAGTGGGATTATATTATCGATCGCTGGGGCTTATTTAACCCCC
>Ga0233447_1001783_pt1 | contig 16793 bp, 17 predicted proteins | sample SI_124_October20_3_FD_183014 | JGI IMG/M metagenome (GOLD analysis project Ga0233447, IMG submission 183014) | Seawater microbial communities from Saanich Inlet, British Columbia, Canada - SI_124_October2016_135_MG | ecosystem: Environmental > Aquatic > Marine > Inlet | place: Canada: British...
AATTAAACTTGTAAATTACAATCTTGAGCGAATTTTACATTATCATAATCTCCGTCTATTTGAGGATACTGCATTTTTGTTTGTACACATTTCCCTCCATTAGACAAACTATATAATTCAGCTATAGTTAAAGCCGCCCCACTTAAAGCTACCATAAAAGAGATTGCTTTACCTTTTAATGTTTTTGCTTTCACCGTTTGCTTAAATCCTAAGTAAGCCGTCATCACACCAAATCCTGCGATACCCAAAGTCAATATGTTATCTTTTATAGACATAACTTCTAAACCTGTGCAAAGATTGCTAGTAATCTGTTTTGATTTACCCAAAGTAATTTTAGCTTGATTTTCAATAACAGTAAAAGTTTCTTCTTTAGACGGTAAGGACTCCATTTTTTCTTCAATATAAACAGTAGATCTATCTCCAGCTTTTTCAAATACACTTCCAACACTTTGCATTACTTTACCTAGAACAGAAATACTCTTCCCTCCTACAAATACAGCGCTTTTTTTAGTTAGCTGAAAAGTCTTGTCTGCTAAAAATTCACCCGCGTCCCCGATTCCTTCTAATGCTTTACTTGCAGCATATTTACATCCATTACCAATGCTATTTGTAGCTTCTGCTGCAAAGCTTTTAATACTTTCTATAGCAGGTTGAATTACTTCTGACTTAGAGACATCTGCACTCCATTTTGCCATAGAGCAAGCACCTCGCCAAATTGCTTTTGCACCCATCTCAATATATTCACCTGAAGGTTGAACGCATTGAACAACTTTGTCTTTTAACGGACCCACTTGATCTTTAGCATGGCCATAAAATTCCCCAGTATAATTTTTAGCATATTCAGCTACATTTTGAGCTATAGAAGTATTAGATATCTCTTGCCCTATTACATTTAACTTATCCAATATTGAATTTACTACTCTATTAATTATCATTACAATATCTCCTTGAAATCATAAAAACGAGCAGTAACATAAGATAAAAACAAAGAAAAAAGCAAGCAAAAGAAAAACCTCTCTCTTTTTTTTAAGAGAGAGGTTTTAAGATAATATAATTAATATATTAAAGTGTGTTTTTTAGTTACGATAAATATCTACTCTAGATTCCTCAGCACCTATTTTAGCTAAACCAATACCTTCCATGGCAACCAAACCAATACCTGTAAGACCTACAAGAGAGCCTGCCACGCGGCCTTTTAAAGATCTACCTTTTCCTAAAGCATAATTAAGCCCTAAATATGCTGAAGCAAGTCCAGTTATAACAACACCTGCTGAAAAAGACTGCCCCTTAACACTCAATCTATTAAAACCTACAAATATATCTTTTGAAACATCAGCAGTTTTTTCATATAACAATACAGCTGTTTCTGAACTTTTTTCTGCCACTTGCTTCAAAACATCTTTTCCTTTTTCAGAAACGCCTAGTTTTGTATCTAAAGAGGCAGCTTTATCTAAAACATATTCACCAGCACGACCAACAACTTGAGCACTTTTCGATCCATAATGTACAACTACTTTTCCTAAATCAGAACCTTTATCTAAAGCATATGAACTAGCATTTGCTATAGCTTCCAGCCCTTTTGAGCTATACTTTATAACAGACTGTCCAGCATTAGAAGAAACAGCATCTTGTCCAAATTTATATAAACTTTCTGCTGTTGAAATTATTTTTTGACTAATTAGCATTTTATTCTCCAAATTTATTCACATCTGCAATTAGGTTACAATAACAAGGCAAACAAAACAATATAAACTTATATGTAAAACAAAAACTATTATTATAATTAATATAAAAACAAAACAAAGTTACAATTAAATTATTAATTATAACAAACACCCTCTTTCCAAGAGAGAAAAGAGGGTAAGACTTTTTAATAACCTTTTTGAGCTAAAACACCCGATTCAATTACACACACACCCCCCATCTTCCAAGAAGAGTTACTCCAACTAATAAAGCTACACTTCCGATAACACGACGTTTGTTAGAAGATTTACTTGCACCTTCTAAAATATACTTAGTACCTACCGCAGTAGCGCCTATTCCCAAGATAATATGACTTAAAGAGAGAACTTTTTGTGTAGTATCCATACTTTTAAAACCATCACAAGCTAAAATAGCCGCATTAGAAAAACCCACATTCTCATCCAAAACAACAACATTATCCCATACATATTCAGCAGCATTTTTTGCACACTTGATACCTTCTGTGCCATAATCTGTTACAGTTTTTAAACCACTAGCAGCTATATTGCCTAAATTATTTAACATAATTAACCTCCTAATAAAATTTTTATTCGGCACAGACTATAAAAAATAAAAAGAATAAAAAACAATATTTTTTAATAAAGTAATAATTTTAATTAACAAATAAAACAATTAATTAGATTAACTATAATAAAATATTAATTATATTAATAACTCAACAATCAAAGACATCTTCAACTCTATTGAAAATTAAAATATGAAAAAAGTTTGATTTAATATAAAAAACTATTTTAATGAAAATATATGGACAAGAAAAAATATAAAGAAAATTTTAATTTCCCTATAGCCGGTGGAGAATGGGATATAACCATGCCTCCAAACATCAAAGGGAAAGTTAGTAAAATATCTTCCAAATTAATTCAGCTTAATAAAAACCCTCAGCTATTAAATAAAAAACACTGGTTAAACAGCTTCATAAATACAGCTTCTGCTCTAGAAAAAGACATTGATATATCTATAAGAATTCCATCTTTATCGAATAAACACATCAATCAAATAAAACACACTTTTTTTACAGAGAATATTTCAAATAAGAGTTTAAGTAGCATACTAGAGCATTTGAAAAACAAAAATTTATCATCTTATGATGAAATAGAAAGTTTTCTTTTTTCTCTTATCAAAAACACTGATAAATTAAATCGCATATTAAGAATATTAAAAAATTTCACAGAAGAAGACAGATTTATTTAATCTATTCTCTTCTTTATAAATATCTACTTTGGCAATTCCACCCAATATCCATCTCTATAACCATATTCGTTAATATACCCTTCTTCATATAGTTTTGCTAAAATAGCTCCTATCCAAAAGTATTTACCACCTCTAAGAGCAGGTTCCCTGCCCATTTTACATTCTGGTGGAGGTGGAACAGATATATCTTTAAATTCATCTGTTTCACAAGACTGTCTAGTCGGACGTTTACATTCAATATTAGTAATTGCTGAAAAAAAAGGTGAATAGCTTTTCAAAGAAACTATTCTATCCTCAGCATTATACCACCTTAGACAAGAATATTTAACCCTTTCATTTATCAATCTGACAATAAATTTAAACGCAGTTTCAAATGTTATCTGAAGGCGAAACCCCTTGAGCAAACTCTCTTTAATTAATGCAGGATTTTCTTCTAACAACTCTAAATAAAAATCTGGTCTCAATTCAGCCCTTGATAATTCGTTATCTAGCAATCTTTCCATATCTATAATATCGCTTTTATCTAAAGGCCATTCAACGCCTACTTGAGATAGTGATATTCCATAAACACCTTCTCTTCTGAATTCATCTAAATCAACAACAATTTCATCTTTTTTTTCTTGTGAAACAAGACTTATAGGTGGCACTGGATAACCACATCTATCTACTACACTCATGTTTTTTTTGCCTCTGTTTTGATATGTTTTGATCTTTCAGATAGATCAACTTGACAGCTCCCCATGGCTAAAGCCAGGAGATTCCTAATTCATAGAGAACCGCTCAAAATCGAATTTTCGATCCTAAGTCTTCCATTCTCTCCAAAGGCTAACCCCGCCAGCCCGACGGTTAAAATATTTTTTGCTGCATTGACGTCTCTGTCGTGAATGCACTTGCAAGAAGGACACTCCCAATTTCGATCTTTCAGCTTTAATCCGTTATTGATATACCCGCAATGACTGCATCTTTTTGATGAAGGAAACCACCTGTTGATTTCAAAAAGATCTCGTCCATACCATTCGGTTTTGTACTTAAGCTTTCTAAAAAAATCTCCCCAGCTTGAATCAGCTATAGATTTTGCTAAATTGTGGTTTCTCATCATGCCTTTAACATTAAGACTCTCAACTGCTATTGCTTGATTTTCGCGTATTAGCTTTATTGTAAGTTTATTGTTAAAATCATTACGGTTATCTGAAATTTTCGCGTGGACTTTTGCCACTTTATATTTTGCTTTAGCTCTATTTTTTGAGCCCTTAACTTTTCTTGACAACTCTCTCTGTCGCCTGACAAGTTTTTTTTCGTATTCTCTAAGATATTGCGGCGAGCCTGATTTAACACCGTCAGAAGTTACACAAACATCTTTAATGCCTACATCTATGCCAATTGCCTTGTCTGTTTTGCGAAGATTAAAAACCTGATCCTCAACTGCAAACGAGACAAAATATCTCCCTGCACAATCTTTTGAAATAGTGATCGATGTAGGATCCCCTACGAAATTTCTTGACCATCGTATATTTAACTGATCTTTGTTTTTAGCTATCGTTAATATGCCGTTTGAAAAAGAAAAGCCTGATTTGACATAGCGCACAGCCTGACGAGAGTTTTTTTTCTTGAAATTAGGGTATCTTGCTCTGCCTGCGAAAAAATTTGTAAATGCTTTATCCAAATCTCGAAGTGTTTGTTGCAGAACAACGCTTGAAACATCTTTAAGCCAATCAAAATTTCCCTCATTTTTTAAAGAAGTCAAAAGCTCGCTGGTTTTATGACAGTTAATTTTTTCATGTTTTTCGTAGTATGCATCTGTTCTCACTTTTAGAAAATGATTGTAAACAAATCTGGAGCAGCCAAATGAATGAGAGAGCTGTGTTATTTGCTCCTCTGTTGGGTAAAATCTATATTTGTATGCACGCTTTACAATTTTCATGGTTGCACAGTAACATGTCGTGCAATATACTAAAAGGGGGAAAAGCGGCTTATATCCTCATGGCTAAAGCCAGGGGTATTATACCGTCCTTGATAAGTCTGAGCAAACTTTAGAAATCTTTTCATAGCTAAATCTTTCGGATTTAACCTAGTATAGCTAGACTCTATTTCTTCCGGCAGAGAACGAGCATTTCTTTGAATTGCCACTCGAAACATTTCACCAAATGCTATACCAGGATATAGAACACAAGCTGCTTTTGGATCTACAATTACACTAACAGACCTTCCTAAAGGATCTCGACCTTCTCTTGTCATATCCACTCCCAAATAAGAAGGCGGATGATATTTTGTATCTATTGGCACTGCCATAATAATATAGAAAAAATTATTGTCTAGCTTTTATAGCGAGAAGGAAAATTAAACCTTTTGAAGTCCTCAGCCACATAAGTATTTTCAAAAACTTGTTTAGCTTCATCTTCAAATTCTTTGACATCTCTATAACGAGCGGAAAAATGAGTCAAAATAAGCATTTCAACATTTGATGTTTTTGCAATCTCTGCAGCTTGTTTCGCTGTCATATGCATATATTGTTCTGCTAGATCTCTATGTTTTTCAGTATAAGTACTCTCACAAATAAGCACTGTAGCATCTTTAGATATTTGCAAAGCTGCAGGACACGGTCTTGTATCGATTACAACAGAAAGCACCTGACCTTTTTGTATCCAGCTAACATCTTCTAACTTTACGTCTTTGTCATTTATTTTAAGAAGCCCTTTCTTGATTAAAAGGCCTACATTAGATCCTTGAATATTATTTTTTTTCAAAAGGTCTTTATTAAATTTCACTCTATCTTTTTCTGTTACTCTCCAGCCTATATTATCAACTTTATGATCTAGAAAAGCAGCCTCTATTATAAAATTACCATCATCTTCAACAAGACCTGATTTTGAAACTGGATGTTCGATTACTTGTATATTCTCATGATAAATACAACCATATCTAAGAGCATCAAAGTTTTTTTTACCTGAAGCTGGATAATAACAATGAATAGGATGAGTAACCTTATCTAAGTTCAATCTCATAAGCATAGAGCCAAGACCTAGACAATGATCACCATGAAAATGTGAAACAAAAATTCTATTAACAGTAGGAGGAGCTACCTCTGCAAAAATAAACTGTCTTTGAGTTCCTTCTCCCGGATCAAATAAAAATCCTTCTTCATTCCATCTTACAAGATAGGCCCCATGATTTCTTTCTCTTGTTGGTTGTTGGGAAGAACATCCCAATATAATAACATCTCTATTACTCAAGAAGGCCTCCATGCAAAAAAAGGTATTCTTCCTAAAACAGCTCCAGTTATTCCACCTACGATATGTGCTGTATTGGCTATATTAACAGGCATTGCTGTTTTACTAAAAAATTGCCAAGCAAAAGAACCTACTTGAAGTAAAAACATTGCCAAAACAAAAAACATTAAAAAATAAATAACAGGCCTTTGCAAAGGATACCCTTCCCAAGGAGCTATTTTTTGTCTCATCCATATAAAACAAGCAAGACCCATTATAACTCCGGAATATCCCAAGAAAAACGGTCCACTCATTAAATATTGGAAAGTATTTGAAACGGCGGCAATTATCAAAACTAAAAGAAGATAACGAAAAATAGATAGTTTATCTTCTACCTGTTTTCCTAGTACCCAAAGCCAAAGCATATTAAAAATAATATGTAAAAAATCTTTATGTAAAAAAGCTGGAGAAAAAATTCTCCATACTTGACCTTCTCTTATTTTTTCAAATAATTTGCCTGAAAAATCGAATTTTTGATTTGGATGAACAACCTTTTTTACTAAAACATTATAAAAACCTTTCCAATATGGTATCTTTTCAATTTTTTCAAGTTCTTGTTGCATCTCAAGTGGAATTTCTTTGTCTTTAGAAGTAACGTTATATTTTGATATTGCCTCATTTAAAAGCCTCATAGCATCCGGAGAATCATACATGAGTAAATATTGAATAGGGGTAAATAAAACATATTTTCCTTTCTTGTTAAACTCTTGCATTAGATTAACAATGAAAAAAAGTAAACAAATAGAAAAGAAAAAAAATGTCATTTTATATATGAAGGGTTTTCTATCTTGAGGCATAATTACTTGACGTCTTTGATCTTCATCTAAATCTGGAGCTATTTCTCTATCTTTCTCTTGCTTTCTTTTTAGCACTTCATCAATAGATACATTATATTTAGAATCATCTGGATTTTTTTCAAACTCTTTTAAATATTCCAAAACCTGATTCAGATCATCTTCGTTATGAACCCAAAGTAAAAAAACAGTTCTATCTTTTTCTAATTTAACCTCAAGGGTATTATCTATATTTTCTTTTAAAAGAAAGTTAGAAAACCTTCTTCCCTTACCTTCTTCTTCAAATGTTTTAACTAAACGCATTGTTTTATCTTCTTTATTATTTGCGAAGTTGACAACCCTTCAACAAGCTCTACTACATGAACTTTTCCACCAAAAGATTTAACAACATCAGATTCTAAACAATTTTCTCCATATTCAGACCCATTGACATGTATATCAGGCTTTAGTATTGATAAAATATGTCTTGGATCCACCTCATCAAACCAGGTAACATAGTCTACAAAACTAAGAGCTGACATCATTTCCAATCTGTATTCCAATGGAATAATAGGTCTATTTTCACTCTTATAGCTTTTAATAGAACTATCTGTATTCAAAGCAACTATTAAAACACCTTTTTTAGAAGCTTCGAAAATAATTTGCAAATGTCCTGCATGCAAAAGATCAAACGAACCATTTAAAGTAACTATTGTCTTACTTTCTTTTTTTAGTTGATTTCTTAGTTCGGTTAACTTTTTTGGGTGTATTATTTTTTCTTTCCAATTTCTCTTCATTTATTTTTCTCTTAGGAAAAGCTATTTTAAAAACATCATCATAATATTCGACAAAATGAACCGTTAATCCCTTTTTTAAATAATCAGGAAGCTCATCATAATCTCTTAAATTTTCTTTTGGGAAAATAAGAGTCTTCATTAAAGAACGTTTTGCTGCTATTAATTTTTCTTTAAGACCTCCTATTGGAAGAACTTTACCTGTCAAGGTAAGCTCGCCTGTCATAGCCAAGTCTTCTTTGACATGCTCTTTTAAAAGCAAAGATAATATTGCTGTTGTCATAGTAACACCAGCAGACGGTCCATCTTTAGGCACAGCTCCTTCTGGTATATGAATATGAACTTCTTTTTTATCAAAAAACTTATCTTTACTATATCTACTTACCTGACTTTTAACATAACTCCAAGCTATTTGAGATGATTCTTTCATAACATCTCCCGCTTGCCCTGTTAACTTCATAATTGTTTTTTCACTAGGAGAATCAATAACTTCGATATAAAGAGTGACTCCACCAAGAGCTGTCCAGGCCAGGCCTGTACAAACCCCAATTGGTGTTTTTTTATAATAAATATCAGAAATAAAAATAGGTTTTCCAATATAGTCTGTTAAAGACGTTTCGCTTATCGTTATCTTTTTTCTTTTTGTTTTTTTCTTACTTTCCATTTCTTTAGCTATCTGCAAAGATACTTTTCTAAGTATTTTCTTTATGTAATTTTCTAAAGAACGAACACCCGATTCTCTTGCATAACCATTAATTATATGCGCTATTGCTGTTTGTGTAAAATTAACATCTGATAATTTAAGCCCCATGCTTTTACGGTTTCTAGGGATAAGATATTTTTTTGCTATTTCAATTTTTTCTTCTTGAATATAGCCAGAAAGTCTCATAACTTCCATTCTGTCTTTTAACGGCTCTGGGATAGTATCCAATACATTCGCTGTAACAATAAATAAAATATTAGAAAGGTCACAAGGAACATCTAGATAATGATCATGAAAATCTTTGTTTTGTTCAGGATCTAACACTTCAAGCAATGCAGAAGCAGGATCACCCTGATAACTACTACCCATTTTATCTACTTCATCGATCATGATAACAGGGTTCATTGTTTCAGACTGTTTTAAAGCTTGAATCATTTTACCGGGCATAGCTCCAATATAAGTCCTTCTATGTCCTTTTATTTCAGCTTCATCACGCATACCACCGACCGAGAATCTAAAGAATTTTCTATTTAATGCTCTAGCAACACTTTTACCTATGCTTGTCTTTCCAACACCTGGAGGTCCTACCAAACAAATAATGCTGCCTTTAACCCCACCTGTCAATTTACCTACTCCAATAAACTCTAAAATTCTCTCTTTAATATCTTTAAGTCCATAATGATCTTTTTCTAAAATTCCTTCTGCTTTTGCGATGTTATCATTTTCTACGCTATTCATTCCCCAAGGAACAACTGTTAGCCAGTCAAGATAGTTCCTGCAAACTCCATATTCCGCAGACTGTATTTCCAAAGTATTTAATTTTTCTTCTTCTTCATCGATAACTTTTTGAACTTCTTTAGGAACTTTTCTTTTCTTAAGTCTTTCAGCAAACTTTTCTAAGTCGCATGTCTTATCATCTTTCTCCATTCCAAGTTCTTTTTTGATAGCTTTTAACTGCTCTCTTAAAAAAAACTCTCTTTGAGCTTTAGAAATAGTAGATTCAATTCTTTGGTTAATACTGCTTTGCAAACGACTTAAATCTAATTCTTTTTTCAAAAGAAGCAATGCCTTATCAATTCTTTTTTGAAGATCGAAAGAAGCTAGAACCTCTTGAAGTTCTGTTCTTGTAGCCGTTGTTAAAGCTACAGCAAAATCAGCAAGCTTTCCAGGTTCTGTAAAATCCGAATGACCTAAAAATAGTTGAAGCTCTTCTTTAAAAAGAGGATTTAATTTCAATAGTTCTTTGATCGTTGTAATAATACTAATCGAATAAGCTTTTAGTTCTTTACTTAGATTATCTAAAGAAGGATCTTCATGATATTCTATTTGAACATGAAGATTTTTATCTTTTTTATGTTTTTTCCTTTTAACTATAGATATCCTTTTTTCCATATTTAATACGACTTGAGCACCACCTTGCTCCATTGGAATAATTCTAAGGATTCTAGCTAAAACACCAACATCATAAATATCATCGATTCCTAACTTATAAATATCAGCATCTTCTTTTTTAGTTAAAAAAAGTCCCATGCATTTATGTTCTGTTTTCGCTACATTTTTAAGGACTTCATAATAGCTGCCCGGCTCAATTAAAATAGGAGCTGCCATACCTGGAAAAAACGGTCTCTTGTTTAAAGGAATAACAAAAACATCATCTGGATATCTTAAATTATCTTTTTTAGGCACTTCTACTACAGCATCATCTTCAGAAAGAGCTGCAATTAATTTGTCATTTGAATCTTGCTCTGTCAATTGGACCTCATTAATATTTTTTTATTGTAACTATTAGATCTTGTTTAATTTAGCAACTTATATCAAATAGCGCAATAGTAGCGCTTTATTTTTTGCCTTAAATTTGTTACTCTGTTTCCTTTACAAAACATAAATTGATTTTTTTTGTACACTTAAAATTAAAAATAATTATATATGACAGCATTAATCATAGACACAAGTAACGAGCCTGCTATCCTTATTTTAGCAGAAGAAAAAACAGTAAAGAAATCTATTTTCTTAGAAAGTGGAAAATCTTTATCCAGCAACTTGGTTGTAGAGATAGAAAATTTAACAAAAGATCTTTTACATAAATTAGATTTTATTGGAGTAGGAACAGGACCTGGATCTTATACAGGCATTAGATCAGGAGTAACTGTTGCTAAAGCTTTGGCATATTCTTTGAATATCCCTCTTGTTTCCTTTTGTTCTTTACACGGCTATATTCCGCAAGAAAACAAAATATTTGTGAGCATGCTTGATGCTAGAAGTGGTGGAGTATATTTACTAGCTGGTAAAAAAGAGAATTTAAACTTTGAATATACATCCAAGCCATTAGTATTACCATTAGAAGAAGCTTTTGAATATATCCAAAAATCTGACCTAGTAATTTCTCCACATGCAGATAAACTTCAAAAAAGATTTAGTGATCTTCATAAAGAAAAACAACCTACCTATGTACAAACATCACCTAACGAACATCGGCTAGTAAATATATGTATGAATAGTTTTAAGAGAAAAGAATTTGCTCAAGATTATCATTTAGAGATACATTATCTCAAATCTATAAAATAGAAAAAAGACAGCCTAGATTCATAACATTTGTTTAAACAAGTTGTAGTATTTTGCGATATTAAATGATTGGCTGTCAATGGTTTACAAAAACAACCTTGATTTACGACCCAAAAAAATATTTTTCACCTTGATTTACGACCATATTTTAAATAAAATCCTCGCTCACTTAACAAAGGAAATTTGTTATGATTCGATATCTTATTTTAATTTTTTCTTTTTTTAGTTATGCAAATTCTGCAGAAAAAATACCTCTAGAAAATTTTTTCCAAAAACCGGAAAAAACAAATGTTCAAATATCTCCAATAGGAAAATATATATCTTATTTAGCCCCTTGGAAACATCGTTTAAATATATTTATTCAAACCTTAGATAGTAATGAGATTCAGCAAATAACATTTTGTGAAAAACAGGATATTCTAGACTATCTTTGGTCTACAGAAGAAAAAATCTTTTTTTTGCAAGATGAGCATGGAGATGAAAAGAATCATCTTTTTTTTGCAGATATAGAAAACAAAAAAGTCAAAGATTTAACTCCTTATAAAGGAGTTAATTGTACAATAAAAAAACAAGATAATCATCCTCATGGGTTTTTATTATTTTCTATGAATAAAGAAAATAAATATATCAATGACTTGTATTGTTACAATCTAAGCACCGATGAAATTTCCATGGTGGCAAAGAATCCTGGGAATGTTATTAACTACCTTATAGATAATGAAGAACAAGTTAGATTAATCGTTACAACCGACGGGTTGAATAACTCAATACATATTCGAAAAAATAATGAAGAAAAGTTTCAACATCTATTAACTTATAATTTTAAAGACACATTAGAACCTTTATTTTTCACTTTTGATAATAAAAATGTTTATATTTCTTCGAATAGAGATAGAGACACCTGTGCTATTTGTGAGCTAAACCTAGATACAGGAAAAGAAAAATGCATCTTTGAACATCCACAAGTAGATGTGGATATTTTAGTAAAATCAAATGCCAGAAAAAAACTCACTGAAATATATTACTACACAGATAAGCTAAATATTGAATTTTTAGATGAAAAATCACAAAAAATACATGAATTTATCAATACTCATTTACCTAACTATAAAAATGTAATAGTTTCAAACGATGATAATGAAGAAAAATTTATCATTCTTTCTAAAAACGATAAAAATCCGGGATCTTATTATTTATTCGATTTAAACAAATGGAAACTTACAAAACTATTTGATAAATGCCCATGGTTAAAAGAAGGTATGCTAGCTTCTATGACACCTATTTCATACATGGCTAGAGATGGCCTTGAAATTCATGGATATCTTACTATTCCCAAAGATAAAGATCCTAGCAACTTGCCTTTGATAGTCCTTCCTCACGGAGGTCCTTACAGAAGAACTTCTTGGTGTTACAGACCTGATGTGCAATTGTTTGCCAATAGAGGATTTGCTGTTTTGCAGATGAATTTTAGAGGATCATCCGGATATGGAAAAGCTTTTAGAGAAAAAGGCTTTAAGCAATGGGGACTTAACATGCAAGATGACATAACCGATGGTGTTTTATGGGCTATCAATCAAAAAATAGCTGATCCTAAAAAAATAGCCATATTTGGATCTAGCTACGGGGGATATGCAGCTTTAATGGGAGTTGTAAAAACTCCTGACCTTTACTGCGCCGCTATTAGCTATGCAGGAGTATCTAATTTAATAAAACATTTAACAGAACATACCTCACAAGAAGAAATGTTTTTAAGAAAAGCCTATGAAATATTAGGACATCCTGAAAAAGATAAAGAACAACTAATACAAACATCTCCTTATTTTCATGTAGATAAAATTAAAACGCCTCTTTTTATTATTTATGGAGAAAATGATCCAAGAGTTGTTAAATCTCAAGCGGAAGACATAATAGAAGTGTTACAAAAAAAACATGCTTCAGTAGAAGTTATGGTAAAAGAAAATGAAGGACATGGTTTTATAAAAGAAGAAAATATTTTTGATGTCTACAGAGCTATTGAAAGCTTTTTAACAAAACATATAAATCTGGATTAAGAAGATTAAAAACACTTTATTTATTTATAGGTAAAGGTACTTTTTTATCTGCATGATTTTGAAAAATTTTTTGAAAAACTTGAGGATACTCTACAGATAATTTCCCAAAAATCCATATAGATAAAGCAATAATATGCCGATTTAATTGACAGGAAATGTCAAATGACGAAGATAAAAATCTTTCATGAAAACAGCCTCCATTACAAAGATTTTTTGCAAAACAATGTGCATATTTTTTTTATTTTCATAAGATCTTTTTATAAATTCATTCTGTTTAGTTATATCTATACCTGCTTTTAGATCCCCCATCCTGAAATCTTCATTATTAACAAACCTATGACAAGGATAAAAAAATCCTTCTGGAGAAACTGCAAGAATATTTTTTCCTAAACTACAAAAAAACTCTTAAACAAACACAGTTTTGAGCAAAAAAATTGCAAAACCACAAAAAGACTAAATAATACACATAATACTTTCAATAAAAAAATTAGTATATTCGAATCCACCAGAATTTCAATTAGATTGAATCGACAAAAAATACAGAAAAAACTCACAATCTTATACTTAAAAGATTTCATTAACTCTGCTTTCACAATTATCATTTAAACTTGAAAAAATATTTCTTATAAAGATATGCTAACTGAACTTTTTTAACGTGGTGTTTTCATGTCATATTTTGCATCTGGAATAAAATCTGTTTCTTCTGTTGTAAGAACCTTTGTAAACTCATCTATTTTAACTAAAAGTTTAGTTTCCATAGCTGTCATAGTAGTCATGATAGCTCTTAGAACAATATACGTATATTTTAATGGTTGTGACATAAAAAAATGGGATTTAGACAAAACAGTAATTGTCTTACGAGATGTTTCCCAAGGTCTAGAGTTAGTAAAAAAAGATAAATCGACCAGAAAAACCTATTCTTATAAAATTCCTTGGAGCACAAAACACAAAAACCATGAAATTCTAGAGCAAACTGAAGTCAGAGTAACATCTAATGGCAGTATATTCTTATTTTTACCGGAAACAAAATGGTCAACTACTTGGAAAAATTTCAACATTTCTTTAAATTACGATGACTTCGATAAAAGCCTTATTTGGAAAATCTTTTCCAAAAATACTAAAAAAGCATACTGGCTACCTTTTGATAAAACAAAATCTCCTAATGGAGATTGTCCTGAAACAAACACCCTTATAAAAGATTTATTAACAATGCCTACAGATGAATGTATTTTCTGGCTTGATGAATTTGAAATAGCTAACATCTTATGGTCTAAAGGTTTTCATGAACCATCTACCCTTACCTTAAAATTAAAGCCTCGTTTTATAAAAAAATGTTAATCGCGATCCAACCATGATTATAAGTGGAAAATCTCTTTAAAACAGGAAAATTCATAATAACAAAAATAAATTATAACCACATGATAAAATAAAATATTATTTAATCACTTATCCCCCGAATAATTTAACAAAAGGATATTTGATCATTTCAATTAAAGAAAAGTAGCTTCTAACACATGTGCCTACAGATTTCCCTGCAATTTTAGATGTTTTTTCAACAGAATGATCTATACATTCAGGAACAGAGTCTTCTGCAGATGATAAACAATATATAGCCCCGTATCCCAATAAAGCCCAAAATTTAGAAACACCTTTCAATGCTTTTGTTGCAACAAGAGCCGCTAATTTTATACCACCACAAGTAGCTATAGTAAGTCCTTTTATTATAAATGGTTTCGATTTCGAAAAAAAAACAAGCCATTTCCCTTTTGCTTCAGCTATATTTTGCTCTCTCAATCGAACGTTTAACTCTCCATTTTGACCACTAGAACCTATTCTCATACACTCTCCTAAAAATTTGATTCAAAAATTATCTATCATTAAAAATATTTTTTCAATAAAAAATCATTTTATAATTTTATGCTCTATTTTAAAGAAGATTTTTATTATAGAAAAAAATTACAAATAATTAATCCACCAAAATTTCAATTAGATTGAATCGACAAAAAAATACAGAAAAAATTCACAATCTTACACTCAAAAGATTACGAAAAATAATATCAATTTGTGAATGTAATTATTATTGATTAACTTTTGATCTTCCATATGACAGGATCTCTTGATTCTTGACTTAAAGTCTAATTTTTTCACGAAAAAAGACTTCATTAACTTTGTTTTCACAATTATCATTTAAGCTTGAAAAAATATTTCTTATAAAACTATGATAACTCAACTTTTTTAATATTATATTTTTATGTCAAGCTTCACATCCGGAATAAAATCCGTTTCCTCTATTGCAAACACTTTTACAAATTCATCTACTTCAACTAAAAGTTTAGTTTCCATAGCTGTCATAATAGGCATGATAGCTCTTAGAAAAATACACGTATATTTTAATGGATGTGATATAAAAAAATGGGATTTAGACAAAACAATATTTGTCTTAAGAGATGTTTCTCAAGGTTTGGAGTTAGTAAAAAAAGACAAGGCAACAGACCAAACCTTTTCTTATAAAATCCCTTGGAACACAAAAAACAAAGTCTATGCAGGTTTAAAAGCAACTGAAGTTAGAGTAACATCTAATGGCAGTATATTTTTGTTTTTACCGGAAACAAAATGGTCAACTACTTGGAAAAGTTTCAATATTTCTTTAAATTACGACGACTTCGACAAAAGTTTCATTTGGAAAATATTTTCCAAAGCTACAAAAAAAACATACTGGTTACCTTTTGATAAAACTATAGCTCCTCGTAGATCTTGCTCGGCTACTACCGGCTTTATAAAAGATTTATCAACAATGCCTACAGATGAATGTATTTTCTGGCTTGATGAATTTGAAATAGATAACATCTCATGGAATGAAGGTTGCAATGAGCCTTCTAATCTTGTACTAAAACCTCGTTTTGTAACAAAAAGCGCCATCGACCCTACAATGCTTATCAATAGCATTAAATGGATAACAGCCATGATTATAAGCGGCAAATCTTTCGGAGACATCGATTACGAAAATCACGCAATAATGTTAATTGAAGGAATGGAAAATGGGGAGTATTTTTTGCAATATGCCCATTTAAGCGCTATACAAGGTATTGAAACAGAGAAGATATCTGAATCTAAGGATGACTCATCTACTCTACTCTCTATAAAAGATAAAGAAGAAAACAAAAGACTTAGAAAAAAATTCCTAAAAGCTGACTACCGCTCTTCAATAATAGTCACCGACAGAAGGAAAATACAAAGAATGATAAAAAGAATTAAGCAAGAACAAAACAAAAAACTTTCTATACCGTTCTCTATATTAGGAGGTAAATCAATGTTTACAAAAAACGGATGTCATAATTGCATCTCATGGGTATTAGATAAGTATAAAAAGTATCTAGGATTTGAGATAACTGATAGCATATTTAGCTCTATTATAACAAACCCAAGATCTTATGCTTTTGAAAAAGCAAAACATTCTAAAAACACTCCTCTTCATAAATCTTTTTAAAAAGGAAAAATCATGACAATAAAAAATATAAGCTCAGAGTTTGAGAAGGTCTCTTCTTTTGAGACTGTACAGGATATGTCTGAAAATGCTGAAATACATCTTTCTTTTTGGGGATGCTACTACTTTACTGTTAAAGGCTACAGTGGATATCTTCCAGGCGCAGATGCTTTTCTTATTAAAGTAATGGAATTGGTGAAAAAAA
>Ga0233447_1001786_pt1 | contig 16757 bp, 12 predicted proteins | sample SI_124_October20_3_FD_183014 | JGI IMG/M metagenome (GOLD analysis project Ga0233447, IMG submission 183014) | Seawater microbial communities from Saanich Inlet, British Columbia, Canada - SI_124_October2016_135_MG | ecosystem: Environmental > Aquatic > Marine > Inlet | place: Canada: British...
TAATATGTTGGAGGCCCGGAAAGTGTCTCTTATTTTTTAAGCGATCTTGTCCGAATTACTTTGACGACTTACAATGCAACTTTTACAATGGATCCTGGACTTATACTCCTTAAATCATCCTGACTGTGTATGTATCCTGCAAGATATTCAGCGGATTTAGTCTCTAAACCTAGTCGATTAAGAACTAAATATGAAACAGCCTCAGCCTCTAATTCCTCAGGAGTAGTTGGAAGATCACTCCGATTTGGCCACCACTCATCAGCATCATTGCCCAAATGACCGAGAAACACATGCGCTAGTTCATGGCAAAGCGTAGCATATGCAGCCTCGTCGTCAAACTTCACATTGATAGTTATAAAGGCTTTCACATCTTTGGTTCGTTGGTATCCTGTATCCGTCCACCGCGGACTAAGAACTCTCCCTGCTTGAAGTGTCCCCATGGACCTTCTTTGGACAACAAACTTATATCTATCACAATTTTTAATAGTCTTTTCTAGAAGCCCGTCTGGTAGAATACCTTCAACATCGAAAAGCCCCTCTATCATGTCTGGAAGTTCCCCCTCTCCCTCAGTATCACTCCAATCGTATACGAACAGGACTGGTGTCATAGGAGCAAGAATGACCATGGGTCTTGCATCTGGTTTAATTATCCTATCAAAGGCTCTACGCCAATGAACTTCAGTTGCATAAAAGGTGACCTGGGGATTTTGCATGTAGACCAGGGCATTGTTAAACAGAGAGTAGTGCTTGAGGCGGCTTGTGAATTGTATGAAATCTATAAATTTCTCTGTGCTTCTCAACTCTACACTGCGGTGAAAGAGTTCATCAATTGAAGCCAGATCATCATTTCTGACTATCGGATGGCCGAATAGATTAATTTGTTGAGGCATCATAGCTCACGAGTAGCGACAAGAGAAGGTCACAATCAGTCTTTTTGAAAGGCTACATATCCACCGAAGAAGCTTGGTGGTGGATTATAGACGGCAATTTTAAAAGAATTCTCAAATTCTAAAGCATCTGTATATTCATCCATAGACAACTCGTCCAAATCGACATCAGCATCAAAACCGATACCTGCCTTGACATATTCAAAGCCAGAATCGCTTGCATGATAAAGTACATGCTCACAGGTTTTTAGACCTTCATCTGACTGCACTCTCAGCCCACAGAAGGGACAAAATATTTCAAGGTCTATTCTGTTTTGTAATTCAACTTTTTGCATGTTTATTCCTCCCGCGAAGAATTTGTTATTGTTTTATTCCCAAAATTATTTCTGTCGGATAATAGGCATCCTGTTCAGTGAATTTATGGATCGATAAACCATTTTCTTCCTGAATATTCAGCAATTTCTCTTCTGATAAGATGTCATCCATGGTCAATACAATCTCTGCTGCTTGATATTCGAAAAAGGGGTCATCCACCGGTCCGACCACACAATAAAAAGCAATATGGTCGCAATATTTAGTGACTGGAGGTACCAAGTTAAGTCCACATACCGGACACGAAAATTCATGACTGGTAAATGATCCTTCAATTATTGTACTCATTTAGCCCCCCTCTACAGCTTTTCTATTACCCATTCTTTAAATAGGTAATTTCACAAGCCTTACACCGCCGCTTATCCTGCCTGAGATCCGAGATGTTAAACCGACCTTCAGCTTTCTGGTATATGTCCAGACCTCTTCCCAGAATGATCTTCCAACCATTGTCTGACTGGATGAAACGGTCGTGGAGATTGGCTTGCATCTCAAAGGTCATTTTAATACCCATATCAAACACCGACTCTGCGATCTCTTCAAGATTGTCATTGCTCTCTTGAATGGTGAATTCGGAGTCATTGTATGTGACCACATGCAGCTCGATCTCTTCATCATCCGATTTGGCATTCATCAGGGTTGAGCAGAGCTCCAATAACAACTTCATCTGATAAGGCATTCGGATATATGGATCCTCTAATCTGATTTTCGTGGATCCTCGCAAATAGGGAGCAAATAGCGATTCGTAAGACTTGCCAGTCTGATTCTCTCGGATCACCACCTGACCAGAACTCAGCTCCAGTGGTTTGGGCTGATCATCGACACCACCATCATCCGCTTTATAGCCGCTGATGACATCGTTATCGATATTCTCCAGAGTCTCAACAGAGCCGTTTTGCCCAAGACGAATATCCTTATATCCAAAATTCACAACTTCAAAGGTGTCATCCATCTTGACCAATTGATCCTTGACCCGCTTGCGTCCCTCCATGGCATAATTGACCAGCTCCATGGCATCTTCATGGGTGTACTCGCCATGGGGATAGATGATTTTCATAAGACCGGAAAATGTCTTGATGATGGCATCACGATCACGGGTAGTCAAAGTGGAGTCCAAGGTCACATGATCACTCAGGAGGGGCGAGAAATCGTCCTTACGGAGCTCCTTGAGGATCTCAGCCAGATAATCCACGATGAAGCCGTAACCTGATGTGAACATCTCATTACGAAGCTTGGCGACTTCCCAGCCAGGCAGATAGATATGCACACGATCCAGAAAGGCTGTATCGTAGTATGCTTTGGGAAGCGCATCAAACAGATTGGAGTTTTTCAGCATGTATGGAACGGAGTGTTCTGTATTACCTACAAAAGCAAAAGAAGCCGTTGCTCCAAAGACATCCTTCCCGCGAGAGAAAGACTTGTTGGCCATGTAATTCTTCATGATATCCACCAGCTTCTTGTCAGCGGTCTTACCACTCCCAGCAAACTCATCAAAAGCTACCACATCCCAATAACCTACCAGGCCGATCTGATTGTTGGTGTTGTTGATGAATAATTTGGCCTGAGTGATTTCTCCACCAGAAATCAAGATCCCATGGGGTGACATTTCAGAGAAAATATGGGACTTCCCCGTTCCCTTAGGTCCCAACTCGATGAAGTTGTAATTGTTCTCGCAATGAGGGATCAGACGTGTAAGCTGAATGAGTTTACTCCGAAAATTGAATTGTGATGGCTCTAAACCAAGGCTCTGTGTGAGTAGATCAATCCACTCCTCTTTGGTGAATTCCTTGCGGAGTGTAATGAACTCCTCGAGATTCACATGCGATATCTGAATGGGCTTCAATTCCTGGAGCAGCCAGGGCATGCGCTCTCCCTCTTCAAACATGTAACCCATATTGACAATGCACCAGACACCACCTGAGAGCAGCTTCTTGTGCTGTTGGATAATCTCGCCAGCAATGGGGATCTTCTTCAGCCCCAGGTTGGTAAAACTGGCCTCATAGATATCCTTGGTCTCATTCAGAGTGACACTGATCTTATCAATAATCTTATGTTCACCCTTGGTCTTGATCATGTGCTTGACAACTTCAGCCTCATCCCGATGCACAAAATGATCACGGATGATATTCTTGACCTTCTCCAGTCCCTGAGCAATAATGTCCTCATCCTTGGTGGCACAGTGTTGCCCCAGGAGATATTCCAGCACATAGGTAGGCACTACAGCATTGGCCTTAAGACCCTTGGTAAGATCTTTCCGAACGACCTTGCCTTCAAAATGCTGGTGTATTTTTTCCTGTAGATCCATTAGAAGTCCGTTTCTATAAGCGTGTTGTTGATGACCTTCACCATGTTGAGTGGGTTCAAGCGATCCGCATCATCTTCATCAAATATTTTCAAAGTGAGTACCGATTCCTGACCGGCACCACTACTTAGATTCAAAATAAACTCACGAGTTCTCATTGTGGGTAGCTCTGAGCCTGAATCGAGAACATGGGTAATCTCATTGGAGCATAAGGCTTGAGCTGAATTGTAAATCCCTGCCAGGATCCTGCGGGTCTTCATGCTGCTACTTATGGGCTCTTCCTGAAAGACTTTGATCTTGATAGCCCCTGACACCAGTGTGAAACTCTCGTTCATGAGTTTGAATGATACCTTCTGAGAGATGTCCTTACGCTTGCGGGTACTCTCGATCACAGGCACTACCATTTCCTGCAAACTGGCACCACCATGGACAAAGTGGGAGCCTGAGCCCTGTTTTCTATAGCGGTTCACACCCCTCGGAATAACCAGTTTCAGATCACTCTTCACGTTGGCACAATCCTCAAGACTCAGGATGTAGTCATGGCTGCAATGCTTTGTATCCCGGGTAATGACATATCTGCTTGCAGATTTGGCATGGCTCCCTTCCGGGACCTTCTGGAAGGTCGCTTCAGAAAGGGGACGCTGGTTATAGAGAAAACCGTGATCACTGGTGACCAAAACCCGACTGATGTTATAGGTCGAATGGATCTTCTTGACCAAATCAGCGAGATCCGCTATGGCTCGTGTAACAGCCGCAAAGGTACTCAGTTCTGTTTTCTTGGAATCTCCAGTAGAGTCAATCTCATCGTGGTAGATGTATATGATCCCTTTTTGATTGAAATATGTTTCGCGGATCTCCGTGCGACTGGCAATACTCTGCAGTTTTTTGGTAGTGACCGTAACAGCCGTGGAATCAATCTGCTTGAGGATCTTCTCGCGGTTCTCTGTGCCCTCAGTGCTGATCCCTCCGATGCTCAAAGCTTCATCAGAATATTCCAGCGTTTTCGCAGTCAACAGATTTGCCATGCCCCAGCTGGTGACAGATGGTAAGCCTGCCATCACATAGTCAATCGTTGCATGACCCTTGGTATCTGCTAGCAATTCCTTCAACAATTCCTGGGCTACTTCGTAACGCAAGGCATCCGAGATGATCACAGCGACCTTTTGATCCTGGTTTTGTACGAAATCATGGATAAACTCGTATTGCTTTTTAACCGGGATGTTCTTCATCGTGAATTTCTGTCCGTCCAGACAGGCCAACCATTCACGATTGAGATCGATGAGAAATTTTTCATAACGGGTATGGATCTCTTCGATGAGTTCATCCATATACTTCAGATCAGGATGCGACTGTTTCCCAACAGCTTCCAGATAGGTCATCAACTCCCGGTAATGGGCATCTACCCGATAATACTCTGAGGCATAACTATCCAGATACTGTTTGGGTGAATCCAGTGTGAAGGACCCATACGAAAGAAGCCTTTCAAAGAAATTGGCAGCAGCACCACAAAAGCGGACTAGGGTTTCCACATCAGTTTGGAGAATGGAACTTCCGCTCAGTCCCTGCAGGATGCCTTGCACTTTGCCGGGTTGTGCCTTAACCAGCTTCAACGCACCTTCCAGAACCAGATAGATCAATTTGCGGGTGTAAATGCTGTAGGTATCATCAAAACCATAGGCCAGGACGATCTCGTTCTCACGAATATCCTTGCCTGTTGTGTTGAAGACCTCATCCAGGCTTGACCCCAGCTTTGGGTCATTCTGCCAGTCAATGAGCAAGGCATTTAGGCGTTGCAAGGTGACCGGATCACCGAGCTTCAATAAACCATAAGGATCAATACCATGAACCGAAGCCTGCTGTTGGGTTAGGGCATTGTACTTGAGTTTTCGAAGTGCAGTAAAGAGAAGTTCTTTGCTCAAGGATTGTCCTGAGAGTTCAATGTATTGAAAGACCCAGCGCAGGATCTCGGCCTGGAGGGCTTCATGGCTGCACTTCTTTAAAACCTGAGTCAGCTTCCCAGCATGCTCGGGTAGAGTCAGGACAAATAATTTGGCCAGGATCAGGCTGGGATCTACTACACTGGCGAAGTCCAGATAGCTGCAGATCAATCCGCGGACAACCTTGTCTTCCTTGAAATCGTAGGCAGTCAGTATCTTGGCCAGGACCTTCTGGTTTTTCTTAAGTTTGAGCTCATCGATGTAGCGGCTTACGGTGTTGCGTTGATGAGGCAGAAGATGATAGGTATCCATAAAATCTGCTACATCGTCCAAGAGGAGCTCTTTGTTGGCAATCAGGATATCCAGGAGGATGAAGTTTGCTTTCTCCTGCTCAGTGGGACGTGAGCTTGGAAAATAGAGCAATACCTTTTGCTTACTTAGCTCGGTCTCCAGTTTGATCTTCAGGCTGAAATACTGCTTATCTACCTGTTCTATATGGATTCCTGGGATGGGTGCCTCAAACAGTTCAGTAGCATACTCTTTTTCAGCATCAAAAAAGAATAAGACCTTTAAACCGGGATTCGATGCAAACTGCGCGATAACTTTTTTTGTTATATCCATTATTTTTGCTCATTCAATGCTTCTTTGAACAATCGCCCTTTCTCAGTGAGCCTGTATCGTTGATTGGGGTGTGTTAGTTTTTGGGGATATTTCAACTCTATCACACCAGCTTCAAGCGCTGGATTTATATAATCCGTTCTGAAATATTCATCGTTCTTTAATTGCAAAGCGGCTTGTATTTCAGCTCGCTTCATTTCCCCATTCAAAACCAAAATCACTCGTTGCACTTCCCTGGTAGCTTCCCCTGTAACTTCCGTGGTAGCTTCCCCTGTAACTTCCGTGGTAGCTTCCCCGGTAACTTGCCTGGTAGCTTGCTCGGTAACTTGCCCGGTGATGTCGGATTTTCGCCAAATTGTGGTGACAAACATGTCTTCTTGCCTGAATCCCGGCTCCTGGAGACCAACGGATTTGCAGGCATCAAGCATATCGGGGATCCCTGTCCCTAAGCGTTCAATGTAGCCGGCCAGATACATGGGTTCGGCCAGCAGTGGATTTGCCGGATAGGAGGCATGAGCCTGCTTCAGTTGAGCAAGCGTGAGATTGTGAGGCAATTGACCGGGATTCCAAATTTCGATGCGGTTCCTAAAGAGCATGACCTGAACACTGCCCGTGCTTGTATAGTCACGATGCGCGATGGCATTAACAATTGCTTCACTGATCACGGTGCGGGGGATTTCATAATCCAGTGGGGCTTGGTTGTCCTCGCTCCTGGTCCCCACTGAAGCATCAATACGAGTCAGAACAAAATCAACAGCCTGATCGACCAGCTCGAAGACATCACCTTTATAGACCTGATAGGCGGGGATGGGTTTGACGATTTCATTACCGTGGAATTGGGCACACTTAACGCTGGAACTGATCAGAGCGTGCTGAGGATCTTTTCCAAAGAGCAGCACGGCAGCATTCGTGAGCTGCTCACCCTTTGACAGGTTTAAATGGGTGAGAACCCGCTCCACTGAAGCGGTTTCGGGCAGAGAGAATCCTCGTTTGGATCTGGCCATGCGGACAAAATCAGTGACCTTCTCAGGATCAATATCGCTCAGATCCACGCCGCTACAAATGGAAGCGTCAAAAGGTCCGGACCGGATCAATTCCTTTTCTTCCAGATACTTGATCAGGGCTGAGTAAAGACCGGTCTTAAGCTCTGAGATCTCTGTGAAGGTTCTTCGAACCACATCTTGTTCAATACGCCGGATGAATTGCTGCTCTCGGGGGTCTCGTTGATCGGGATCATGGTTGGTGAGAAACATCAAGCGATACAGCTTATGTTCGGTTGCCGCGTTGTATTCCAGTTCAGTCGGCGAGGGCTGGTCGTCGGGAACACTGCCATAAACCTGCCCCAGTAGGCCAACATAAAGATCGGATCTTTGGACCTCATCCAAATATACTTGATCCGGTTTCCGATTGGATGCAGGGACATTCTCAAAAATGAAGGGTTGAAAAAAGCGTCCCAGGAGTGCGTCTGATTGGAGATATTCAACTAATGCTTGACGTTCGGCTGCAAACTCGCTCTGGACGCTGCTGATGAAGACTTTTATCATATCTTACTCACTACTCCCTCAAACAATTTGTAGTTCTCCACCATGCCATCATCCAGATCAAACTCGATCTGCCGATCTGCCACATCCTTGAGAAGCAGGTCATAGTCCCGGCATTCCAGGAGGTTGCTGCGGAAACGGTCCAATTTTCTTGATTCTGTGGTATTGAGGCTGGCTTCATTGGCTTTAAGGCGGGTGATCTCTGACTCCAGATAGTTGATCTGCTTGAATAGATAATTCTGGCGGATCTTCTGGACAGTGAAGCGGTTCATACGGTGCATGTAAGTGAGGACCTTGAAGGCACCGTTGGGAGAAGCAAACTGCCAGTAGATCGGGCGTTTCTTGTACATCTTTTTATGAAAGTCCCAGAATTTCTTGGTGAGGAATTTCTCCAGATCCTCGCCTAGGGCTTCGTTGATGAAGTTCAAGTTCTCTGTGTAGGAGACCTCGCCCCAGACTATGAGGACGAATTGCTGAACTCGTTGAACAATATCATCGGAGAAGGGACTCTCTGAACCCATCATGGGAATGATTGCATCATCATCCATCTCGAAAGTGTACCCATTGTAAGTATATTGGGACAATTCATCAGAGGATGGATGGGGATGGGCAATATTGAGTCCTGGTTTATCTAGTCGATAACGGCCCATGAAGCAACCTGTTGAAAATGAAATCATCTCTCTAATCGTATCTTGGAGAAGTAGCGATTCCAGTTCAGGAGCTTTTTTATCCCTTCCGTATCGGTATTTAGGATTTGAATTGAGGGAAATTTCATCTTCAGCAACTTTTGAACTCACTTCCCCGTCAAGGCTACAATATCTGACAAATATATCATTAATGGATATCTCAGCCTCCAACATATCATTACAAATTCCCCTCACAGAGCTGCGCCACGTTTTGTAAGATTCTGATAGGGATGGGGGGCAACTTATGAGCGGTAATCGAAAAAATTCCCACGATAATTCATATTCATCCCAATCTTGTTTTGCTAAATCAATGCACTTTGTCGTAAGCTGGTTTATTTCGTGCTGCTTTTCAGGAATCTCAGGGAAGGGTAATCTTTCAAAATACCCTGGTTTAAATGATAACCCCGGATTGATCAGATCCGCAGCAGCAGGTATGATATTCGAATTAGTAAAAGCTAAAATAGCAAGAAAATTGGTTTTATTTCTTGGGAAATAACTCAATCCCGAAGTATCGAAAAGAAATCCAGGGGGAAAATATCGAGTAGTCATCTTTTTTGATCCAAAACTCGACCATGTTATAAGCTCATTAAAAATAAAGTCTAAATTGAAATTGTGAGCCCATATTCTTCCGCTTGGATGTTTTGTGGTTTGTAACACATAACCATCTTTTTGCCAATTAACCACACTGTCTTGATTACCATACCATTTTCTAGATCCTCCGCCTTTATTCAGAGGATACCACTTTAATGATGAACGCTTTGATTCATCCCTTGAGGGGCACCAAAAAAAGATTGACTTGAAATCAATCTCCCACCATGTCCGAATATGTTTTTCATTATTCCCAGTTGTCATCCCTTCACGTGCTTCACCAAAGTCATGTAGTGTTTTGCCCAATAGGAGTTTCTGCATAGATATACCTATCCAATAAGCAATAGGGCTCCCAGGAATTTTAGAGAAATCAGATTGAGCAATTCGGTTATAGTGATGAGATCGAATTTTGAATTGTTCATGTTTACTCTCGCTTGATTTAAAATCAATCAGCCTATAGTAATCCCCGACATTGTTTTCCGGGGCACTTCGTTTTTGGACAAAAGCCGTCGATTGAACAACCTCACCACTCAGCTCGTCGAATAGTCGGGGTCCAAGATGCAGTAGACTATTGATGGTGAAATTGTTTAGCGAAAATTTCCGTAACTGCTCAAAGGAACTAAGAAACATCCAGGATTGCTGATTTATCATGCCCATTAAACCGGATTTACGATTACGGGCTGTACAGATTTCCATGAATACTGCAAACAGATCCGATTTACTTCTAGGATAGTGGGCTTTGAGATAATCTGCCAGATCCACATTCATATTCTTATTGCCCATATAGGGAGGGTTGGCTACCACGGCTGGGAAATGATTGGTGAGGATAGAAGCAACCTGGGCAAAGGGAAGCATCCGTTTAAGGGTCATCAGGCCGGAGAGATCCAGTGACACTTCTTCCCTCTGATTTATTGCATTCCGAAGATTGGCTTTTGTCTCATCAGACAGGTTCAGAATCAGAGCTGAGCCAATATTCTGGCCTTGTTTAAGAGTTTTGAATGTTGTGTGGACTTCATCTACTTGTGTTGTTCCAACAGAACCCAGAAATATCTCAACCTGGTTTCGTGTAAAATCGAATGCTTCCGGCATGGCATAGACCTGGGGGTAATAAGACTCTCGCAAAACCTCTGCATGATATTGCGCTGCCTTTAGTAAAATGGCAAAATTGGCTAATCCAACTGCTCTGGGACAAATATCGAGACCATAGAGATTGTGTTCAATAATGGATGCAACAGCCTTGCGCTTGGAATAGCCCTCTTCCTGATACATCTGCATCAAGAGATCAAAAGCCACCACCAAAAAATGCCCGGATCCCACTGCCGGATCCAAGATCTTCAACTCTGTAACATCCTTGATGATGGGATCATCAGGAGTATGATTCTCAGGTTCGACCAGGTATTTCATAGTCTCCCGGATGGGACTGTCATGGTGCAGATCCAACCAGATCCGCCCTACGGTGTTCTCCACCAGGTATTTGACAATCCATTTGGGCGTAAAGATCTGGGTAGCTGCTGGGATATCCTCTGCTCTGGCTTTCTTCTTTTTCTTAAAGCCAGCAAAGACATCATCCTTCTTGTCCGAGATATAAAACTGGTAAAGCCAACCGATGAGCTCCACTTCCTGATATTCAGCATCTGAAATCATGCTGTCATCATTGATAAGCTCCAGGATACCGCCCATGGCCAGCAAAGCTCCTGGGATCAATAGTTCAGTGTAATCATCCAGATGCCCAAAAATGCGGTTCAGCAGCTGGTGATTGCGGCAATAAGAGACCAGCAGAGCTGCCAAGGCTTCATCGTCATTGGCTCCTGCCAGTCTGCGCTTCAGTGCCTGAATCTCCTGGGGATTGCTGGTGGGATAGATTCCCTTTTTGGCATTGCGCAGAATGACTGGTTCACGGAGATCAGCTGCTGCATAGGTCAATACAGGCTGATCATAACCATTCTTCTCCAGAATCTTGATGGCTATGAGGCGATTGAACCAGGTGTAGGCCGCTTCTTCAATGATATCCTGAACGCTGTGCCGCCCCACTGCTGATACTAATGAGTTCCATTTGGGAGGGATGCTGGCATCATCATGAGCTGCTCCTCGGAATAAGTACCCCCCCCCAGTGGCCTCCACATTGTGAAGGATATTGCCCTTTTTATCGAACCCCCAATAGAGGAAGCGTTTACTCACGTCCTCCAACAGCAGGTTGCGGGCTTTTTGAGCAAACTTTTTCAGTGCATTGGTATTCATTGCGTCGCCTTATTCTAGCTCAAATATCAAACAACAATCACAGTATGGCCAGCGTCTAACTCTTCTTTCAATCGAGATTCAAATGCTGAAACGTATGCTTTCAACTCATCCTGAGAATCGATGGTGGCAGGCAGGCCCAGCTGGGAGATCTTCAGGGTCACGGACTTCTTACCACTAAGTGTACCTATCTTAGACAATGCTTCAGCTTGCTTCGTGTCGCTCCGTTCCAGTGCCAGTTGCAAATTGGCAATACTGGACTCGTTTTTAAGGGTATCAACGATTGCATGGATGCCATAACTTGGGGCATCTGAATCCGCTACCTGGTTGGCTTTTTCCTGGGCTTTAAGGTTGGCCTCCATGGCTTCGTAAACCTTGACAGCTTTGTCTCGGAGGACTGCCTTTTGATCCTTGATCAGTTTTTCCAGCTCCTCATGGATCTTACGCATCACAGGGAAAGCGTCAGCTGGTTTTTGCTCATGGTTGAGATAATGAGCCAACTTGGATCCCTTCTCAAGATCTGCCTCAGCCAACATCTCATAATTGCTCTGGTTCAGCTTATTGAACTCTTTGAGTTTTTGATAAGTTGGGTACTGATTATCGATGAATTCCAGCAGCTCTTTGGCAACATCCCGGGCGCTTTTCAATTCATCTTTCTTATCAATGAGCTCCTTAAACAGCCGGGCGGGATCACGGATGGGGAGTAGATCCTCAAGGAGGTTGTTGAAGGTTTGAAAGCTAATTCCAAATGGCTCATGGCTATAGTCAATGGAGGGCTGGCGATAGAGCTTCATCTTCGCCTCCAGCTTCTTCGATAAGTCATGAAACAGGAGCTTTGCATCAAGCTCAGGAATAAGGTCTTCGTTGAAGATGTGCCGATAAGCTTGTTTAAGATCATTCAGCACACCAACATCAATTTGTTCTACGGCATGTAAGGTGATTGAGGAACGTTCCTGTTTTTTGATCGCCTGACTGTAAAACGCATCCATCTCAATTTTCTCGTTTTTCCATTCAAATTGCAGCTTCTCTTTGTGGGCCAGCATGATCAGGATATGCAGGGTTGCCAGATCTTTCCAGCCATAGGGCTTTTCCTCAAAATGGCGCACCACTTCTGCAACATTGTTGGGGAGCCCGACCATTTCCACCCAGGTATTGACCTCATCCTCAGCTGTAGTTAGTGTTTTATCCAGAGACGTTTGTTTGCTCGAAGCTGCTTTCTTCAAATCGTCAGGACTGGTAGCATAGCTTTTTGCCAGATCATGTTTTTTATAGACAGTATCAAAGTGATGCTTGAGGGCTTCATCGTAACGGGTTTTGGGATCCGATGCGGTGACGACCGTCGGCTTGACAATTTGCTGAGCAGAAATGATCGGAGCCGTTTTGAAGATCCCAGCGAATGATTTTTTAAGCTCATCGAGTTTGCTGTTGTTGCGGGTAGTGAAATCATCCAGGGTCTTTTTGCGTTGTCCACTGGCACTGTCATAATTGTTCCGCAAATACACCTTGGTCTTGACGAGCAGGTTAAACTCTTGCATCAGATTGGTGTTAGCCTTCATAGGTTGATTCACGCAGAAAACCAGGACATCACGGCTGAGTTTCATCGCCCGCTGATCAATATCCTCATCGTTGTAAAAACTGAAGATGACATCCACATCTCCCCCGGGATAGATCTGTTTGTTATCAAAGGAGAGGTTCAGATCAAAACTGCTGTTCCCGTAGGCAACTTTTTTACGGAGACTCAGCATGGGTGAAAAGATGCTGTCATGGAGTTCCTTGAGCCTGTCCTCCATGGTGATGTTCTGATTGTTGATCAGGTTAGCTACTTCGATCTCATCTTCCTTGAAGAAATGGTACCGGCCATTCTCTTCCCGAATGATGCTCTCGGCAGTCAGTTTTTCAAGGACCTGCTGAATCGATTTTTGTGAATCTAGCCGATTGGCGTCAGTCGTATCAATGAGCAATGTGGTAAGGTTGTCCAGGTTGGCTGGGAACACGATCTTCTTTGAGTCGCTGAGGTTGGAGATCATAAACAGGGTGAATACGACCCGTTTTGCAAAACCATCTTTTTTTACTGCATCCAGTTGCATGGCTCGGTCGATGATACTCCGGGCAGTATGAGTCAGGTTGGAGCGAAATTGTTCGTTGAAGAAACCATCAAAGGGGACAAAGAAGCTCAGCTCCTGATCGCCGAAGTTTTTGATAGTGAAGTGAGTGATTCCCAGGACAGAACGTTCATTGTCCTTCACTTCCTTGATGACATAATCCAGATGACTGAACGAATCAAACACATCTGAGATAAGTCTGAATTGATAGGGAACAAAGGGATAGGATAGCGCGAACTCCTCAAATGTCGAATACCCCTGATAAAGGTTGGAAGAAAAGTTGAATTGATTGTGGATGGCTTCCTTGTTGGTGTCGTAGAAGGTTTTGAGTTCTCCCAGCCCTGATGATGCTTTATCCAGAATACGTTTTTTTGTGATATAGGCAGCATCCTGACTCTGCAGGGAGATCCGGATCTCGAAACGCCCCATGATCTTGCCGAAGGGCTCGTCGTTGGTCACGGCATTTTCAATCATTTGATCCAAGGTTTGTTGTGCTGTCGTGGCGAACCAGATCTTGTTGTTACATTTGGATCCGACTTCCTCAATGATGGTCTGAAGATTCAAGAGCAGGTTGGTATCCCTACCAATGTATTGACTCACTTCATCTATCAAAAACACCAGTCGATAGTCAGTTGGTTTATCATCCAAGTACTCAAGGAATTGCGGGATAAGATCACCTTCAATGGTGATATCATCTGGATTTTTAAGTTTGCTGCGGAGGGCGTCTCTATCAAGGCTGGGGTCCAATTCGAGGACGACATCGAGTACTTTATCAAGTTTCAGGGAGACCAGGGTAGCTGCGTCTGACTCCCAGTTATAACCATCTAATTGATTGACCTTGGTTTTGAATGCTTCAAATAGCCCCAGTTTATCAAGATGCTTTTCCACCAATAAGGCCAGGGGAATGTTCTTTTTGTTGTAGCCTCTAAACTCATTGAACTGATTCAGAATGATGATGGCCAGCTTGTTCTTGTCGTTCTTCTGTCCCGAGACCGCATCGACATTGAACATGATGTTATGAATGTCAGCGCTGCCAACCTTCTTTTGAAGTTGCAGAATATTGGATGGGCTGGCATCGGAGAAGGAATCCGAGATCTCCTGGGCATTCTTGATGAAATGCTCAAAGGCCAAATCTGATGTTGCCGGATTGATACAATAGTGGACATATTTGATAAAGTGTGATTTTCCGGAACCGTAGTAGCCATTGATCCAGATAGCGGTCTTGCCATCTTTGCGGTTGTTCAATGCATCCAGGAATTTGTACAGATTATCGATGAGATCTCTAGTGAATACGTATTCTTCAATTTCAGTCTGGACGGTATTTTGATCCTGCTCGGCCACGACAACAGCGGGATTAATTTTCCGCTCAATATCTTTTGCAAAGAGATTCCGGATTTTCATATCAGCTTTCCTGTGGGTTAATTAGGGTTGCGCGATAAATATTCTCATCATGAAAATGATTAAACAGGTGGTATTGCTTGGACTCATAAGAACCGGGGAAGAAGACGATGAGCTTGTAACCATCAACATGTTCTTCAAAGTTCTTCAAGTAGGTACTGGCTCTTAAAAATGGAAATATGGATCCAAACCCATGCAATAATAGATACACTTTCTTATACTTCGAAGGGAGTTCAAAATGGGCTTCGGCTTTTGCATTCACAAAGTTGAAGAATTCAAGGCTGTTGGCTTGTTCTGTGAGGATATCGATGAGCTCTTCAGGTGGATCCTCGCTCTGATCTTTTTCCAGCAGGAGGTCCAGGAGTGATTCTGTCCCCAGGGAGCTGGTTCTCAGGAAATCCATAAACTCCTCAAAGATGTTCAGCACCAGGGTGTCGATAAAATTATTGGGGCGTTTCAATCGTGATTTCAGGTCTTCGATTTCTTTGCGAATGACATACTCCTGCGTGGGATCATAAGAGAAAATGTAGGCTGGGAAGAAGAGCTTGCCGGTTTCGGGATTCTGCCACTCCTTGTCGGAGAGGAGCTGATCATACAATTGGGAGATGGTCATTTTATCCATTTTGGATCCGATCGCGTTGTTCTTTGTTGAGCAGCATGGCCTGCAGAAACCAGGGATCCCCAAAATCGACAAAGGATCTCCAGAAATGGTCCGGTGCATCCACAGATTGAAGTTGTCCACCTTGAAGTAATCCAACTTCATTGAGCATACGAATCATGACGGTTTCAATCTTTTCCCGGGTTGTTTCGGCCCATTCATCGATTTCAGGGTGGCTTGCCGATTGAATATCGAGGAAGTGTTGGACATCCAACTTGTCCAGCGTCAGATTTCGGCTTAGCCATTTCTCCAACACGGTTTGAAACATAAAATCAAACAGGATTTGATATGTTTTCATGCAGGTGTAAAAAATTAGGATGTTCTGCTGGGGAAGACCGGCATCCTTGAATACATCAAAGACAAGCTGGCCTGTTGCTCTATAGCGCTTTTTAAGCTCCTGTACCACGCGCTGACGAGCTGACTCCGCATTAGTGTGGAGATACTGAGGGTGTTTGATTTCAGTCGGCAGATTAAGTATTGCTTCGTCATTGAGATAGGAGATCACAGACCGGGTTTCCTCAGCCAGGAGACCACCAGCGGTGAAGGAGACGAGGTATTCGTTGGGTTTGAGCTTGGCCAAATTACTTCTTACCTGTTTTTGCTGCACCGGATCGAACCCATTCATCGATTTCATTCCGGTCAAATTTTAGAAGGGTCCCCACTTTATGGGCTGGCATGTGTTTCTTTGCTACCCACTTGTAGGCAGTATCCTTTTTGATACCGAGGTGCAAAGCAATTTCTTCGACGGATAGCCAGCGACTTTGTTCAATCATATTCTTTCCCATGATAAAACCCCCGTTTGTGAGCTAAAAATATAGGCGTGGGAGCTTAGGATGCAATGGGATATGATAGGATGATGCGGTGAAGTGGATAGAGCACAATAACAGGCTGACTCCTCCTTTATTGTGCCTTGCCAACATATCGATAAAGAGTCGCCTTCGATACCCCTAGAGTCTTACAGATCTCAGCAACAGGAATGCTAGTATCCTTCATCAGATTCTTTGCCATTTCAACTTGTTTCTTGGAGAGTTTTCTGGGTCGGCCCCCTTTCCTTCCCTTGGCCCTTGCAGCAGCTAGACCTGCTAATGTTCTATCCCGAATTATATGCCGTTCAAACTCAGCCAGTGCCCTTAATCTAGGGGTTAATATTTATCAATCAAAGTATCATAAGGGGGCAGGCTCGAAATGGCCATATGTGAATAATTATTTATACCTATGCCCCCGGCATGACAACAAGGTTTTTGTGCCCTATATAGGCAAAAATTTATCCTTACAAAGGATTGTATCCACCTGCTTTTAACCTTTCTAGAATTCGTTCCTGTTGAATAAGATACGGTAGTTGCTTCAAGGCATATATTAGACCACTTCGCCTGCGTAACCTGAATCTACTTTTCGCGGATCCTGCACCTGCATCCATTTTTTCAATAAAGCTGCCA
>Ga0233447_1001788_pt1 | contig 16735 bp, 20 predicted proteins | sample SI_124_October20_3_FD_183014 | JGI IMG/M metagenome (GOLD analysis project Ga0233447, IMG submission 183014) | Seawater microbial communities from Saanich Inlet, British Columbia, Canada - SI_124_October2016_135_MG | ecosystem: Environmental > Aquatic > Marine > Inlet | place: Canada: British...
TTTACTCGTCTCTCTACTTCTGACTTTGGGCTCATTATTGGCTCCTTTTTCGGGTTGTTAGCCGCCCAAAGTATCTCTTATTTATTTAGATCAAATGAACCGAATTGGTCTGACTCCACACAATATAAATATTCCTAAATTTGACCAGACAACATAGGAATCTGTAACCGATTGTCTCCAATATAACCCGAATAGTCATGTTGAATAATGATTTGGTAAAACCTTCGATTATCTGGATAGATTATGATGTTACATTTTTTTCAATACTTGGCATGTGTAGTAAACATGAAAATGATATTCCATTACACAAATTCTCCAATATATTCACATGTAATTATTTTGATTAGAAATACGGGGAGAAGATTAATGAAAAACCTTAATAAACTACTAAGGGGAATAATGATTGGCTATACCTCGTTTTATGGGATTCCCAATAACGCAAGTACCGATGATCCTGCCATCAAAGGGAGTAATTTTGATGACCAACTTGACCTTACCCCGATAAATGAAAAGATAAAAATTCCAGATCATGTACTTCGGGTTCCCGAGCGCACAGAATCAGGGTTGTTTGCGTCACATAGGTCCCACAGGTCTCACTCTTCCCACAGGTCTCACTACTCAAGCTCTACTGGGGGTGGCAGCTATACTAAGCCAAAAAAGAAATACGTACCCATCCCCGCAGCTCCAGTAATCAAAGACACAACATTAGGGGTGCGCGTACTAGAGAAGGGGTTGTCTGGACCAGATGTGCTACATTTGGAGAGATTACTTCTTAGTAAAGGTTATAAACTTATCAAACCCAACCGATATTTTGATGAGAAAACAGAATTGGTTGTAAAGGATTTTCAAAAAAAAACTGGAATACAAGCTGATGGTAAGGTGGGTCCTTTAACCATTTACTATTTAACGAATGACTAGTCCTTCCTCTGATATCAAAGTGAGAGAAGCTACCGCTGCTGGTAAATCATGAGAAAACTCGAAAAATTACTTAAAGGCATCATAGTCGGATATACCACTTTTTATGGAACTCCGAGTGAGGCTGCCATTGGTGACATGAGAGTTAGTAACAATGACTCAGATGATTTGTCAAACATTACAAGACTCGATGAGAAAATAGCAACCCCCGAACACATTCTGCAATTACCGGATCGGGCCGAATCGGGTTTGTTTGCATCCCATCGATCACACCGCTCTCATTCATCTCACAGATCCCATTACTCGAGTGCCTCAGGTTCAAGAGGATCATCTGGTTCAGGCTCAGGGGCAGCCATTATTGCAGTTGCGGTCGGAGCTGCGTACTATTTTGGGCGCAAAAACAGGAAATAATCAAAACTCATTCATATTCAACTCAGCTTCTGTTTATTCCAATTACTTGTGGTTATCAACTGGATTTCGCTAAGTTTTCACTATCACGAAACGTCTTATCAGAATATATTCGGACCGAATGACACACTATTCTAAGCTGTGGTATTGAGTTTTCGGGGACCAAATGACAAATTGGACAAAATGTTGAAAAGCATGCTGAAGGAAGGGGTATGAGTTAATTATGCCTGATCGGTATTTTGATGAAATTGCAGAAGTATTAGTAAAGAAGTTTCAATTAAAGGATGGAATTCCTGCTGATAACACTGGTGGTCCACTCACAATATTATATCTGAAACAGTGGTAATAGATAATTTTACAATCAAGTCTAAGGGGGAATCAACACGGGTCAAAATCACTTGTGACTATCTCTCTATAGACCAAGCTCATAAAGTTTGTTATAAATATTTAGATGAGTACCACATAGAAATATCAGAAACTCCTGGTTTTACAAATGTAGGATTAACCCCAATCCAAGCGCCTCTGGATAAAGCAGAAAGGATTTTACTTACTAAACGGCTTACCAATGATTTAATCGAAGCACGAACTAGAGAAATTGTACATACAGAGACAAAAAACATTCGTGATTTGATAATTGCCAAAGCGTTTTTTCATCTCTCCAAGTAATACAAAACACAGCATTTAGTATGGGCAAGACATCCCCAATAACTGAAAAAACCGCAGATTACTTCATTTTACCGATGACATTCAAGTCATTTGGCGATTCCTCTGAAATAATATCAAACATGGTTGGAGATTCTATAATTTGTCCGAAAGGGACAGCTAATAGAATTGTAACCGGACAGCTAGAAACGTCTGAGAGTATTTACCATGATCTGGCGGCGAATTTCATAATAGGTCAAGGAGATATTGATCCGTATACGGATATTCTGGCATTGAGATTTAGGACAAAAAAAGCCTTTTTGAGTGAGTTTACAGGTCTACATATTTTTGTTGTAACTCTACGCTGTAACCAATCTTGTGTTTATTGCCAAGTAAATAGTCAAAACTGTAATCAAAAAGGGCTAGACATATCCAATGATACACTCGATAAATCGATAGAATTGATGTTTAGATCACCGGCGAAGTCTTTAACAGTTGAATTTCAAGGTGGTGAAACGCTTCTTGCTTTTGATAAAATTAAGTATGCAGTAGAAAAAATTAAATTATTGAATATCGAGATGAATCGTACAATTAGTTTCGTTATCTGCACTAATTTGCAGTCGGTTTCAGCAGAAATTCTTGAGTATGTGAAACATAATAATATCATACTTTCAACTTCTCTGGATGGCCCAAAGGCATTGCACAATAAGAACCGGCCACTTTATGGGGGCGACTCACACGATAGGTTCGAAAGGGCACTCAGTCTATCTCGCCAGCATATTGAAATGGACAATATTTCAGCACTTATTACAATTACTAGAGAATCTTTCAAATATTCAAAAGAAATTGTTGATGAATATGCTAGGTTGGGATTTTCTAGCATATTTTTGCGGCCACTCCATAACTATGGACAAGCAGTACAGAATGCAGATGCTATTACTTACAGTGTGGATAAGTTCCTTGAATTTTTCAAAACGACACTAGATTATATAATTCAACTGAATTTATCCGGTATAAACTTTCGTGAGGAGTATTCGTCAATTATTCTTCGCAAAATTCTATCCCCCTTCTCTGTCGGTTTTACTGATTTAGAATCTCCTAATGGAGTGATAAACGCAGTGCTGGTTTATAACTATGATGGCAATGTCTATCCATCAGATGAAGCAAGAATGCTTTCAGAATCTGGGGATGTTTCACTAAGGTTGGGCAATGTACACACTGATACATATGAAAATATTGTCCAAGGAGAACAAGCACAAAACCTTTCTCTTTTTTGGGCAAACGAATCCCTTGCCGGTTGCTCAGAATGTCCATATATGATTTATTGTGGAGCAGATCCAATCGGGAATTATAACACTTATGGCGATTATTACGGTCGGAGATACAATGACAGCTTTTGCACACTAAATATGGGAATGATTGAGCATTTGTTTGGCCTTATCAAATTTAGTGAGCCAGCTGTTAAATCGATTCTTCAAAGCTGGGCTTTTAACTCAACTCCGAATTTTCTTGGAGAGGAGCATTGAGATCATTCAGGGTCAAGACGAACGATTCTCATAAAGCTCTCCTTGGTTGTATAGGTGAGCATACGAATAATGTTGGCGTTAAAATTAAAAATCTATATGAGAGCGTTGACAATACAGGAAAGTTCGAAAACCTGATCGCGAATTTAGTATCAGACACTTCAAGTTCATCACCAACAAGCGATTCTGGAATAATAGAGATCCAGATTAACAACCTGGATTCCTTAGAAGCGGGGACTGTATTAAATGTTTCGGAGCTCAATGTAGCTAACGTCCTTTACGATCCCTCCTCATTGGACAACACACTGTTTTGTACAAACAACTGCGATAATCTCTGTATCATGTGCTCGCAGCCCCCTTTGGATCGAGAGGATTATCAGCTTTTTCATGAATTAAACTTAAAAATCGTTGACCTGATTGATCCTAATTGTCTTGTCCTAGGCCTGACGGGGGGAGAACCTCTCATACAGCCGACTCTTTTTGCATGCTTGCTATCTCGTATTCGTGATAGGCTCCCGACCACTCAAATCAATATATTATCAAATGGTCGTGCTTTCTCGGATAGCCACTCATGTAAAAGCATAGCAGAGGTCGCAACGGGAAATTTTCTTTGGGAGATTCCTGTCCATTCTGACTCTTACGTAATACATGACCATATAGCTGGAAAGAATGGTGCTTTTCTGGAAACTTTCACGGGCCTCATTAAGTTCTCAGAGTCAAACCCAAGAATCTCCATCAGACACATTCTCCAACAATCTAACGCCACTCGTGTTAATGATTTTGCCCGATTTGTCTCAAAAAACTTACCTTTTGTTGAGAGTATTTCGTTTATGGGATTAGAATATGTTGGATATGCAAAAAAAAACTTAAATGAGATTCATTTAGACCTAAAAGCTCATCAAACAGAAATAGAAGCAGCGGTGTTTCTATTGTCTTCATCTGGAATTAATGTTTCGATATTCAATTTACCCCTTTGTATGCTCAAAGAATCCTTATGGGACTATGCTTATAAATCCATTGATTCTCATAAACGATTTTATCTACCCAAATGCAATGGATGCTCAGTTTTAAACGAATGTGGAGGGATATTTAAATCAAATGCAAATCAATACTCAGAGCAAATTCAACCCCTTTAGATCTTGGTTAATATACACCTTGATCATTTTTTCATCACTTGGGTGGTGTGGAGATCAGGAAACACGGGCACTTACGAACATAGAACGAGAGATCTCAATTAACTCCTTTCTGCAGTATGAAAGTAATCCTCCTATTAACTATTTATTGTACCGTGGATTTGCAATTAAATATTTATGTGATCAACACGTACCTGAATATGCGCTTCATATAATCTCACCAGGAAATATATCTCTACCAGAAGGTCAGTCGCCGGCAAAACGGCGGAGTACTTTTTTTGTGGATGATCATCAGGTCAGAGACTGTTCTGCAATCCCATACGACTATAAAGGTAGTGGATATGATCGTGGTCATCTAGTACCTGCAGGAGATTATGTTTGGAATAAATTTCTAAAGGACGAAACGTTTGTATATTCTAATATTTTTCCACAGTCAGCAAATTTGAATAGGGGAATATGGAGACATTTAGAAGACTGTGTCCGAAGATATTCATCCGAAAATGGAGTAAAACTTATTTTGATTACGGGTGGTTTATACGATAACGAAGATCCACATACAATTGGGAAGAGAGGATTGGAAGTTCCTACCCACACCTATAAAATTATCTTCTCGCCCACCGAATCGAAGATGTGGTGCTATCTTCTACCTAATTCGATTGATAATTATCAAGAAATTGCTGATTATCAAGTTACTGTTGATGAAATTGAAGCAATGGCAAAGGAGGACTTTTATGATCTTCTCCCTGATAGTCTAGAAGGAATTCTTGAATCGAGATTGACTACAAACTTATGCAAATAAGACGCTTCCACCAATTTTTAATATGGGCTTTAGCATTAAGTAATCCAGTTATTTATGTATTAGGATCAAAAAGCATTGTCATAGGTATTCTTATCTCATTAGTGATAAGTATGATGCTATTTGTAGTCATTTATCATTTGAAATCGAATTCATTTAATAGAGTGTTTGTCCTAAATGGGCTGACAATTCTCGCTCTATTTATGAGTGCAGAGGTGATATTTAGATATCTTTATCCTCAATATATTATTCCAAATATATATGAATCAAGAGGAGATTACTTTTACAATAAACCGAATCTAGAATTGGATTTTGAGGATAAAGAGTACGTTTCTCGTTACCACACAAATGTCCAAGGTCACCGGATTAGTGACACATCAGATCCCGCAAAAGAGATCCAGTCTTGTGACTGGTTATTTCTAGGTGATTCTTACACACAAGGGGCACAAGTAAACTTTGAGCAGCTCTATACATCGATGCTCAATAATTATTTTCCAACAAAAATTATTCTAAATGCTGGTATTAGTGGTTTTGACATAGCAGAAGAGTACTCACTGATGCTAGACCTCTTCGAAGAGACCACACCATCTCGGATTTTCTTACAGGTATGTAATTTCAACGATTTTATGAATGTAAGAACAAATGATTATTCATTATTAGAACGATTATCGAATCATTCTGATCTAATCAGATACATATTTTATGATTTTATTTATCAAGGACCAGACAACTTACCTGCTGGTCGCTGGACTGAGCCTTTTTATAGCAGTGTACAGCAGAATAAAGATTTTAACATCTTTTATATTGAGCAATCTGAAGGAAAGAAAAATGACATTAAAAAATTCTTCGAATATCTAAACAAGATGAAGTTATTCTTAGATTCCAAAAACATTGAACTCTCAATAATATTACTGCCTTCAAAAGAAGAAGCATATCCTAAATACTACGATGAGGTTGTAAGCGTATACAATCTGGATACAAATTTGATAGATCTTAACTATCCTAATAAACTAATGTCTTCGTGGTGTGACAGTAATGCTGTTATGCTCATAAATGTTAAAAAGCACATAAGCAATATTAACGATGATATCTATTTTGATTATGATGAACATCTAAATTCCAATGGTCACCAAATTCTTGCAGGAATGGTTGCTGATGAGATGGGACATATTCCTGAATTACAAAGTATAAAAAAACTAAGTAAAAGTAATGCAGGAGATCGTTATCCAACATACATCAACAATGGAACAGAAATTCTATACCAGTCAATTCGTGATGGTAACTCAGAAATATTTATTACCGATTCTTCCTTCAGTATTGAGTATCGTATTACCCATAATGATGTTGATGATTTTCACCCAGCATATTCAAATGAATTGCAGGGGATAATATTCTCTCAAGGTGATACAGACTATAAGGAAACGAATATTGTCTATTATGACCTTCGGAGTCAAAAAAGCAAAATCCTAACACCTGACACATATGAGTATGGGGCGATCCCAACAAGCCTGAACATAGACGGGTCTTTTGCATACGCAGCTTGGCATTATGATCATGAATCTCACCAACTCACCAACTCACGCATCGCTATAGGCAATATGGCAAAATCCAACAACATATATTTGACCTCCAATGATCAGAATTCTTGGCGCCCAGCTTTTTCCGACGACAGGTCTAAAATCGTATTTATTGCAGAAACTAAGGACAACTATGATATATTCCTGTACGACATGATCACAAATACAACCTCACAACTCACTTTTACAAATTATGACGAATGGGATCCGTCATTTTCTACTGATGGTAAATACGTTGTATATGCAGGTAACCCTGATGAGAATTTTGATCTGTATCTTTTGAATGTCTCCACCACAGAAATTGTTCAGTTGACAAAATCCATTGGAGATGAGTGGGATCCCGTTTTTGATCCTGGTGGAAAAAAAATATTATATGCAGGTGAATATGGACTTGTTAGTGGCATTTATGAGATGCAGCTATACTAACCTCAAAATTTAAAATATAAAAAAGTGTCCGATTGCGGCATTGATAATACTACTAGCGATAGAATCACATAGTCCCAGAGCATTATTTCTGTATATGAAACTGTATCATTACTTCTCAGATATGTTTTCATTTCGCTCATCATCTCAAAAATAATAAAGATGATTGTTACAACTGTTAAAGCAAATACTCTAGAATTTGATTTCAAGAAGTTTATCGTTTCAAGAACCCAATCGGGGTTAATCGTATAGTTATCAAGAAGCAGGAAAGATTGTCCAATTTTTGTGTAGATTGTAAATGCAGCGTTGATATTCGGGGCCCGGAAAAATACCCAGGTAATGTTAATCACACTTATGGTTATGAATATTTTAAGCGCGTTTATGAATATGGATGTGTTCTTATTTGTTGCCGAGACTCCTTTTGATATCATTGTAGAATAGATTATATAAATAATAGCATTTGATAGTCCCCAGAGAATAAAATTAATAGTTGAAGCATGCCAAAGACTGCTGACTATAAACACTAGAAATACAGTCATTACCTTGCCCAATTTTGTACCAAACTGGGCAATTATCGGTTTATATATATAATCCAATAACCAGCTATGTAGGGAGACATGCCACTTCCTCCAAAAAGTTTTGATATTTGTAGCTGATAGTGGATAATCAAAATTATTGGAAATATTTAATCCCAATAATGATGCACTGCCTTTAGCTACATCACAATACCCTGAAAAATCGGCGTAGAGTTGTATAAAAAACAAGTATGTTGCAAAAAGTATAAATACTCCACTATATCCTTGATATCCACCATAAACATTATCTACAATTGGAGAAAGATTGTCTGCAATTACCATTTTCTTAAAAAGACCCCACAATATTAATTTTAACCCGAGTCTGTAACTTTTAGTCTTCGTTGTGTTAAACTCAAGAATTTGAGACATCAAATTACTTGCTCTTTCTATTGGTCCTGCTATCAATTGTGGGAAAAATGAAAGGAATAGTGTATGATCTTTAAGAGTAAATTTGTTTTTATATGCGCGATTTCTCGTGTCGACAATAATTGATATCGCTTGTAGTGTGTAAAATGATAATCCCAAAGGAATAGCCCCTAAGTATGAAAGTCTATGTTGACTTTGCATATAGGAACCAGGAAGGTGTGGGATTATCATTTTGTATGTGGCAAGTGGTAAGATTACTAAGCTCAACTGAAAAGCCAATAGCCAGGGAGGAGTAACAGTTGTTGGATTTTTGCTATTTATACGAATTATAGAATATGACAGTAGTACAACATAACTTAGGAATATCAGATTTACTGGAGAGTCAAAGAAAAAGAAGACAAGAGTAGACGTGAGAAGTATAGTCGTTTTATACTGAATTGGTAGAACCCTAATAAGGAGAATAGTTGTACCTAACAGGTATAAATATTCAGAAGAAGCAAAATGCATGAAGCTATTTACTCACAATCCTAGAATAATGTATAGATAAATGGTGCGATACCTGTTTCAGTGCTTCCAAGAAATAGCAAACCCATCAGAAGAATCACAAAGAGTAGAGGTGCTAGCCAGTACTTTTTAATGTTGAGGGTGTATTCACCAATATCCTTGAGAATTGTGAATAATTCATGCATGAAGTGCTTTATTAATACCTCTTCTTTAATGAATCAATATTCTTTGTCTTCAAAGACTCAATCCAAAATGAGTTCACATTTTCTGATTCATTTGGCTTCGATGGAGAGATAGCTCTATAGATCTTAAGCGTGAAGGACATGGGCATGATAATGATAAAAAATAGAAGTGATCCCAATATAAATGAAAGAATATTGTCAATTCCTTTACCAACTCGAAATAGTTGCTGCCTTACTTGAGAAAAAAACCCCATCAATAAACTATCCTTTTTTAATTACCTGATTGTTAATGACTAAAATATCGAGATCAGTATTTTTAAACAATTTTATCGCCTCTTCAGGTCGATTAATAATGGGTTCACCTCTAACATTTAAAGATGTATTTAGTACTATTCCTACACCAGTTTTCTTTTTAATCTCATGCAGTAAGCTATGAAAAGTGAGATTTGCATCTTTTGTTACAGTTTGGATACGAGATGTACCGTCTACATGCAAAACAGCCGGGAATTTATCATCATTTGCTTTTGTAGTAAAAAGCATATACGGGCTTAAAAAAGGGATATCAAAGCATTTTTCATAATCTTCGTCAAGGATACTAGCAGCAAATGGTCTAAAGGGTTCTCGGTATTTAATTTTCGAATTAATTAAATCCTTCATTTTAGGAGAATACGCGTTAGCCAAAATTGATCTATTACCAAGAGCTCTGGGACCAAACTCCATTCTCCCTTGAAACCATCCAACTATCTTGTCTTCAAGAATTAAACTTGCAATAATTTCAGTGAGATTTAACAGGTCATATTCCTCGACATCGAGTTTAGGATCATAATCTGTAATTGAAAAAGTATCATAAGAGGGTCCCAAGAACATACTTTGCGATGCTGAATTTCCATGATGGGTATTATCTGTTCGGCTATTATCTAAATATTCATACCATACAGTTAAAGCAGCTCCTACTGCTGCCCCAGCATCACCGGCAGCGGGATATACATAAAGATTTTTAAATTTTGAATTATCGAAAATATATCTATTCGCAACGCAGTTCAAAGCAACACCCCCAGAGAGGCAGAGATTCTGGGTTTTGTATATCTCATATGCAGAATTAGTCATTTTAAGAAGTATATACTCAAGTGCTTTTTGAGCAGAAGCAGCAAGGTTCATTTCCCGCTTTGTAATTGTTTCATCAGAAGTACGAGGTTTCCCATCAAATAACAAATCAAATTTATGGTTAGTCATTTTCGAGCCTGTACGATAGTCAAAATATTCCAAATTTAGTTGATATGAACCATCAGCTTTAACATTTACAAGGTTTGAGAGGATTTTATCGAAGTATACAGGTTCTCCGAAAGGAGCCAACCCCATTAATTTGTATTCACCGGAGTTAACTCGAAAACCTGCTTGGTATGTGAATGACGAGTAGAGTAAACCTAGCGAATGCGGGAAGTGGATCTCTCTATCTATACTAACCTGGTTGTCACACCCCAAACCCGTAGTGGTAGTGTCCCATTCACCGACCCCATCAATAGTGATAATAGCCGCATCACTATAATTTGAATTGTAGAAAGCTGCCGCTGCGTGAGCTTTATGATGTTTGGTGAAGAGTAATTCATAATCCGATTTAATAACCTTCCGAATATATGAATTCACTAACAACTTCCTTTTTGCCCACGGAAGCATATTTGAGATAAACGATACGTATCCCTTAGGTGCATTCTCAACGTATGTTGAAACGAGTCTATCAAATTTGATAACAGGCTTTTCATAAAATACAACATAGTCAACATCAGCGTTGGTTATTCTTGCCTCAGTTAGACAGTATTCAATAGCATTTGTAGGAAATGAGGGATCATGTTTGATCCTCGAAAAGCGTTCTTCTTGGGCAGCGGCAATTAACCTCCCGTCTACTAATAGGGAAGCTGCGGAGTCATGATAAAATGCTGAAATGCCAAGTATAACTATCATTGATCAGTATACTTTTAGTAATAAACGATGACAATAACTAGGATTTTTAATCATTAAACCTTTTATATTTATAACCATATGAGCCATAGGCACCGTCCCAATCATCATGTAAGATGTAGCCTTTGACCATACCGTCTAACAACCAAATCCATCTGTCTACATAGAATAGGTATTCGTCTTCTGAGGTACTAGCAGTAGTCTGTGGATTGCCCAAGATCGCTACTATTTCTTGTCTTGACATCGCTGATTGGAGTCTAGAAAATGAAACTTCTGATGCTGATCGGGAGTTAAACCTTTTATATTTATAACCATATGAGCCATAGGCACCGTCCCAATCATCATGTAAGATGTAGCCTTTGACCATACCGTCTAACAACCAAATCCATCTGTCTACATAGAATAGGTATTCGTCTTCTGAGGTACTAGCAGTAGTCTGTGGATTGCCAAGACGATGAAGAAGTTCTCGTTTGCTCATCCCAGTTTCTATACTATTGAAGTCAACGCACAATAATTGAGATGTCAGGACAGCCAAAATAATAATGGTTTTAATTATTTTCATTCCTCTTGTACCTGGAAGACTTTTTTACCAATCATCATTAGCTGCTTCAAGATATTCTGCATAATTATCTACAAGTTCTTTGTATTTTGGTTGTAGCCGATTCCAGCTATCCAACCAAATGGGAGCCGCAGGTGATTGTGGATTATAAATTTGGTCAAATGTAATTCTAGACTTATTATCTTTGACCTCAATGGTTATCGCATAGCGTATGTTTAGGTAGATAGGTGCAATACCAGTCGGGTTATAGAGAACAGTAGTCGCCCCCCTACCAATAATTTTTCCGGCATCTTTGTCCTTATACTCAATCACTTCCTTAGAATCAGTATAAGTTTTTGCTAGCCACTGCAATGATTTGGCGTAAAGCGTATCCCTTCCACCAATTACCTCAATCACTCGCTGATAATTGATGTCTTTGGGAGCTGTAGTTAAAGTTCCAGCGCAATTCAATAAAACATTTAATCCAATTATTAATACTAGTAGCCTTCTCATGATCAATCCCTTTCCCGTGTCATTCAAAATTCATTTTTTATTCCATACCGCTCATTTTCGTCTGATACCTTCAAATCCTCTGGATCATATGCATGTTCAAGCCACATCCAATCGACACCCGAGTAGTCTAGAATTCTGTGTAGAGTAAGCTCATCTAGCTTGAGTTCTCCAGTAGCGTAGTATTCGAACATGATAGGTTCTACTTGGGCTATTTCAGCAAGTTCTTCGAGTGTGATGCCTTTGTCCTGGCAGATCTTATTCAGTCTATCCAGAAAGCCTGGTGCTGGGTATTGTTTTGGCATAAACTACCCCATGTTTGATTGAAATATAATTTGAGTGTAGCACTTAAACGTTGAACCCAGGAATCCTAATCTACCCACTGTATTTTACTCCTCCTGTGGATTTTAAATACAGGAAATCTGAATATGGTAGCCTAAACAGAACAACGCTATTTTCAATTACCGCACTAAGCATCATGCTTCGACCTAAGAGGCTGACCTTTCCAGTGGTTCTTTGACACATTGCATCTGCACTATCAATGAAATTAGTTTTGTTCAATCTCAGAATTACTAAGGTTTTTCCTTCGGGTAATGCTCCTATAGGCTGTATCACGAAAATTGTGATTTGGGTAAAAACGATTATCAGAAACAGGATAAATACTGCAGGGAAAATAATTTTCTTCTTCATCGCAGGGCTCGATCGTAAACATATTTTTGCATCGAATAGTCGTTCGGATATTCTCGTAACGCTTTCTTTTTTGCATACTGGTTTGTCACGCTGCTCATATACTCTTTAGCAGCTAGCTGTTTATCGTAAGTATATTTCTGCATAGAATAATCCTTTGGATATTCACGCAACGCTATTCGTTTCACGTCCATGTCTGAGACAGATAGCATGTATCTTTTCGCAGCCAATTGCTTGTCGTAAATATACTTCTGCATAGAGGGGTCATTCGGATACTCTCTTCTGGCAATCGCCTCCACATCATCATCCTGGAGAGTCGAGTTATACCTTTTTGCTGCTACTTGTTTATCGTAAATATACTTTTGCATTGAGTAATCGTTCGGATACTCTGAAGTAGCGATCTCTTTTGCTTGTTTATCTGAAACGGTTACCATATACCTATAAGCAGCAATTTGCTTCTTGTAGATATATTCTTGCATTTTGCTATCATTCGGATATTCATTTCTGGCAAACTCTCGGATTTGCGACTCAATCGATTGCCCAAAACAGAGCCCGGCGACCAATACTGTTAAAATGATTACTTTTAGTGAGTTGTACATCGATTCCCCCTCTATTTGCTATTTATTACTATGTACATAATACTCTAGGCTTGAGCTGCTTCATATGAAACAGTCAAAATAGTTATAATACGTTGTGTTCATCCAATCATCATTCATAATCCCCTAAGTGCCTGTGAGTCACCTCTAAACTTGTTAGCTGGGAGAGAGGCTGCTGACTATCTTCATATTCCAAGACCTAAAGCAAGACCCAATCTACCGTTCATACCACTGATGCTTGAAAGCATTCCACCGCCGTATATGTATATTTTTGTGGGAGAATCAGGATTGTAGCGATAATAGAATGTAGATCCTATTTCGAAGCCTCGATCTTTTTTTGATCCTTTTGAGCTCTCGAGAAAGTATCTACCATTGTTTCCCAATATTTCATATGAGTCATAATATTTATTAAAGTAGGTCTGTTTTTCTGACGTATATCCAATATTATGTAGCAAGAATATTTGGTCTTTCTCAAGTGGGGTTGCAAAAAGGATCCCAAAACCAAAATCTGAATAATCTGTAAACTCCCCATCCTCGCGATCATCGTAAACATTAACCGTTCCCATGACACTCGTCATACTCTCGTATTTTCCATTGTTTATCTCGTCTGCTGCCCACGCATATCCACCTGCAAATTCAAACATCGAACCCTCAGGCTTGACACCCGCAAAAGCCATTTCAATTCCTAGTCGCTGAAATGTTATTCCCATACCCATAATACCATTAAATGGTTGTGCTAGGCAACTTGCAGCCAACGTACAAGCCAATAATATTATTCTCTTCATTTTAATCCTACTGTATAGTTCGTTTTGAACATAAAGGACTTAATTGCTGCTCTTGAAGGCTAGTATCCAATGCCAATTCCTATTGCGATAACAAACGAATCATCTATCGTTATTGGGTCATCAAGTGTGATTGAACCAAAATCAGAATAATCTCCTAGCTCATAATCAAATTGAGAAATGCGCCCACCCTTCCCGTGAGTTGAGAAATGAAATTCTGCGAAGATAGCCCCCCAGATCATATACGCCACATCCACCATGTAGGTCGTATAGTTGTCAGAAAATCCAGATAAAAACATGTCTGTCCCAATGTCTATAAATTTTTCATCATTCTCATGATAGTAGCCAGGGTCACCTGACCATGCAGATTTTAGCGAACCTATTGTTGCGCCTAGCTCATAATTGGAAGTTCCAATACTGAGGGTAACTCTCAATTTTGGTATTACTTCCCGCGAATAAAATATCCCAAGATTTTGGTTCTTTGGTTTACTTGTATATGTCTCACCATTGAGTAATGATGCTCCAAATCCTCTACGGTAGAAGCATAAACCTGCAGATGATATGTCATTAAAATATAATGGTAATCGTAAGGTGAAATGTGATTGAGTAGGATTTCCATCGTATTCGTTTATGCTCCACTGGAAACGATAAGTATCGTTGTACCCATCTTGAAAGGATACTGATTTATCAAAAGTTGTAGAAGAAATATGAATGTCAGAACTAATTGTTGTCCCAAAGCTAATATTCCAGTGCTTCATCCATGATATCATCCATGGTTCACGATTTGAAACCATTGTGGGGCTAATCTTATTCAGATAAGGGTTATGAATATTATTATCGAAATATATACTCTGTCCACTCAATGATATTGAAAATGATAGAAGGATTACAAGTGCTACTAAAGATCTAGTTCTACATTTCATTTAAATCGTCCGCCAATTCTATTAATTATTGAGGCAATTTGATAGTACAATATATGGGAATTGGAAATTATTCCACTGCTTCCCTATATGTCCACACTTCAACTACGGTTCCTTTTAGGCGAATCTTGATCGAACCTGTCCAAGTGCTATCAACTATTTGGACTTTCATCCCCTCCTTTAGCCATATGACGACACCAGCATCTATCAAGACTTGAACTGCCTCGTAATCCTTTACAGCAACCAAATCAGACATTTTGTCGAAGTAATCTTCACTAATTGCCGCAAGATATCCCTTTTTTGTAGTCTTATAGTCCTGGGTAAAAGCCATCTGGAACAGCACTATCATCATCAAGGGGATAAGAATTATTTTTTTCATGAGCCATGTTCTCCTTGTTGCTTTTTATTATTTATCAAATCCCTACACCAAACAATATTCGCCAATCATGCCCTGTAAAAAAGATACTGGTTTGAATTCCAAGTGGGATAGAGATTCCATATGATAGCTTGATTGCTTTCTTAGTTTTCCTATTCTCAATATAATAGTCATACTCATCGGCAAAATACCAATCTGAGAAGCCATCACTCCATACATAGTTATCCATTTTTGAGTTTTTTGTAAAAGAGATACCACCAAAAAATATAATGTCGAGTGGATATTTTCCGGTGAAGCCGTATTCAGATAGATCAACATCGTTTATTCTAATTGGGTAGCCAATGCTAAAAATATGAGACCTATTTCGAGAGCCACTGGCGCGATATTCATATTCGGTTTCTTCCCAATCATAATCCGGAGAATATCTATCGCCATATTTGTATGAAAGGTCAGGCCCAACACGATTGTCCAAATTGTCATGTATCACTGTGTATGTGTATCTGAGGACTACTTTCTTTTTGAGACTGTACTGAATTGAAACGTCGGTATCAAAATATAAATCGTCAATAATTTTCAGTGTGCCACGAGCGTGGTTTTCAGCATCAGCCATTAAATCACAATCACCCCAATTCCAAAATGCATTCCACTCAAATCCAATGTGTGTAATTGTCGGCGTTTTGTTACTTTTCACAGTGTATGACTGCTCTGGTTGTAAATATTTACTAGATTGATATTCACTTTTGGGAATATTTAAATATTTTCTGACCTCATCCGGTATATTCATTCTATCAATATATATTATGCTGAGATACCCGATAACATTTCCATGTTGAACCTTAATATAATCATCATACCTTTCTTCGAATATTGGGATCCAAGTACCTTTGGGCACAATTGCTAGCACAGAAGCGAGAGGGTCAGGAGCATTTTTTATTTTTCCCTCTACCTGAAGCAATACATAACCAATACTTCCGGGAGGTATATTTCTAGGGGCTTGGGGATTTTGTTGGCTCAATCCTAAACGTTTACTGCTTAAGGCTTTATACTCCCTAGAAAGTTCATCCCTATTTACGCTGTTATTTATTGTTGCCCTCTCTGACGGTATACACTCGGAGATAAGTAATATTATTAAGAGGGCAATTGTAGTATTGTGCATAATTCTCCCTTCTTGAACATTCTCACACCAAATTCTTCAGGAGTGTCATAACCTCTCCACATTTCGGACAACCATGCCGAACATCCCATGGCTGAACATTAGATGAATTACAATCAGGACACCGATTCAGAAAACTAGGTACGACATCTGGATCTTCCATCAGACCTCCA
>Ga0233447_1001791_pt1 | contig 16727 bp, 12 predicted proteins | sample SI_124_October20_3_FD_183014 | JGI IMG/M metagenome (GOLD analysis project Ga0233447, IMG submission 183014) | Seawater microbial communities from Saanich Inlet, British Columbia, Canada - SI_124_October2016_135_MG | ecosystem: Environmental > Aquatic > Marine > Inlet | place: Canada: British...
ATTAATAGAGAGAGTAATCCAAAAAACCACGATGAATGTAAATACAATTGATAAGAGCCAAAAATTAACCCAGTAAGATTTGGCTAAAGAAAGCTCTCCATGCCAATGCCTAGAAAAATATCCTCGTTTAGGGACTGGGGCTTGATTTTCTAACTGCTCATTTATTGTCATTTTTTTAATGCCTATTAACAAATATAAACTTACGCTCGGTGTGTTGCCATACGCCATTAACTTTTGAATAAGACAGCTTTTCTGGTAACTCCTCTAACTCAGGCGCCTGACCATGAATATCAACAATTAAGTCATAACTTTGTTTTTTCATATTTGTATTGTTTTTGATGTTTTTTTAATAAACCTTTGTAGCTCAATCAGGGCTTGATATTCTGTAAAAATTAATAAAATTATTTGATTAAAACCTTAAGATTGTTAAGAATTTTCACCATTGCATAAGTATCAAGTTTGCAATATTCCAGTAATGCAGACTTAATTTTAGCAATCTCGTCAAAGTCTGTAGCTTCGCCTAATTTTTTAAACATAGCCATTGCATCAGTGCCATTATGCACACTATCCAAATCAGGGTAAGCTTCCTTCATTTCAGGAACAGTAGCTGGTAAAGCATACTTTAACCCATAATGGCCTTGCATACTCGGCATCCAGTAATCGCCATTTTGAAAGGGTATTTCTAAATCAATAAAGTTGTCATGAATATTCATTAAGTGAGTTTTATGAGCTGGATAATTATTAGCAAGAGTACGAATAATACTTTTCTCAAAACTTATATTGAATGCCATTACACAAGCATCTGTAGGTATATCCTCAACCATGCGCTTTACTATCTCTTCTCTTGGATCTTGTCCAGGTATTGCTAGATACTCTTTGTGTTCTAACGAGCCATCTTCTTGCTCAATATGCAATGAATATTGAAAGGGATACTTTTCATATGGCTGCATCCCCTTAAAACTTGGAATTGCAGGTCCGAGTGTCTCAAAATCAAAATGATAAATAGGATAGTTAATAAAGTCAACAAAACTCTTGATAGCACCCTTATTGACTACCCCCTTTTGGGCTTTCCATGCATCAACTTTAGCTTTTTGCTTGTCTGTTAACTTCATATCATCTGGAATGTCTTTAATATCGACAATACCCTGCTGATACAAACCAAGGGCTTTTGATGTTTTAGTGAGTGAAAAAATATTGAATACTGAATATTCAGGAATACCTCTTTGCTGTTGCCAACAATAATCCATAGCATCACACTCATGAGGGTTCTTACAATGCCAACCTATATCGATATCAGGCTCATTCAAGCCATCTGTTAGCAAATCTCTAAACTTGCCTAGATTAGCAGGAATATCGCCTTGTAAAGCGAGCACATCACTCGTTACCTTTACATGGGTAAATAGTTGCTTTATATCCAGCTCGCCACTACGCACGAAATCTGTATTAAGAATGGTGATATAAACATCACTCACATCATAGCCTAGACCGTTTAATACATAATATTGAATTGATACATCTTGTTTGAAAATATCCTTAGCTTTAGTAGAGCTTTTGACTTCATAAATCTCGAAACTGCCATCAGCATTTTTATGGAGAATGTCCACCATTACAAGAACGCCATCGAATTCAAAGGTTGCTTCATAAATATCATGCACACCTTCGTTAATCCATTTTTGCGTTAAAACAACCTTCTGTGAAAGCGATATACTCTTAGTTGTAATTTTTCTACCGCCTGGAAACAAAGCGCAAGCTAAGCTACCAACAGCATTACCCTCCTCAATTGTTGCCATTGCAGCAGCTCCAGGCAGTGTTAAAACAGCTTTGTTATGTTTCTCAAGCCATAAAGCCTTTTGACATTGAAGTCCTTTAATATAGAGAGATTTTGATAGGCTAACACTCATTTTTTCGCAATTACACCTCTATGTTTCAACAGAAAATATCACCCATAATGTGCTTCCCTATGACAATTAGGACATATGGCCGTAACATTATCCAAAACGTCCAAATTTTCTTCATATAAATCTTGTTTGGATAATGGGATTATATGATGCACTTCAAGGTACAAAGATCCATCTGATTTTCGTGTGAATGGAGCCTCCCTGCCACATCTTTGACATATACCATCCGCAAGATATAAGGATTCTGCAATAACATCAGGATTTCTGGTGTAAGAATCAATAAATAACCTATGTTTTCTTGTTTTTTTTATATTTTTTTGTAATCTCTTTCTTCTTGCCTTAGATGTATCTTTTTGAGAGGCTTTAACTCTAATATAGTCTTCTTCGATGATATTATGAAAATTTGCCTCATAATTCAAAAGATCTATGATTCTCCCAAAATCTTGAGCATTATTTTTTAAGTTAGTCACTGCGTCACTCAAACTAATAGATTTAAATATTGATTTAAACTCAGCCTTTAATCCTAAAAAATGCAGCACTCCCATTGATTGAAAGCCTTTAGAATCTAAAGGATTAAGGCCAAGAATTCTTTTATCTAACTCTCTGTGATCAGTCTCTTCAAACAACCATCCTTTACAAATTAATGACTTTTCATAATCGCTATATTTTTTATACTCTCTATCCCTGTTAGATTTGTCTAATAATGGTATGTTCATCCTCCGTCAACCTTTTGTTCAAATTTCCAACTTTGAGGCTCTTTACTCCACTCCTTATTATTGAAAACACTTTCAAATGGATTCTGAATCATTATTGGGGAATAATCAATATCATTCATTTCATCTCTATTAACCAAGTACAAGAAATAATTATTCCTTTCTTCTTTTGCGACTCTAACTTCATTTTTGGACCAGTAAAAATTAAGACTTCCAGAATAAGACTTAACCTCTATAAATTTATCTGGGCTGGATGAATTAATGCCATGAACTGAAATAATATCAAATCCCGCTGCAACATTTAAATCAGATATTTTTTCAATATATTTCACAAGATTGGTGAACTTAAATTTAGCTATCTCATACTTTAAAACAAAGTTCTCAGCATCTTCTCCATAACCTTCCTTTAATTCATTTAATCGTTTAAATTCATCTAGAGACATCTCTATACTAGAAATATTTTTACTTATCTCTATAGATGAGAAGAAATCAATATACGACTCCATAATTCTATACTGATTAGAAATAATAGAATGTGGAATGATTATTTTAAAATCTATAAGCAACTGCTTCAGCTTTGAATATTTAAACCTAAAGGCAGAATTATTAATTATGATGCCGTATGGTGGTTCGTAATACATGTGCGAGCCATCAAAAATCATATTAAATAACTGATCTTTTGATATTGCATTTAATAACAAATTGATTATTTTCCCTTGCAGAATATCCTGATATTTGACTAAATATTTATATCTATCTGGGATTATTAAAATATTATCGCTTGATACCTTTAATAAACCAATAGCCTTAAGAGTTGCAACGCCTCCATCAAAAAAAAATTTATTATCAATAAATTTATTATAAAAAAAATCTTTAATATTCTTTTCTGTGTAGTCTCCTCCATCCACATATAGGAATATTTTCAGCAAATAATTCGGCGTCCCTGGATTTCTAAACTTTAGAATTTCTTCTATCATAATCTTTAATTAAAGCTTGAACCAAGTCAGTTTCATCATCATCCGCTAGCCTGCTTAATAAGGGTATATCATCATCAATAACCTTTAGCATTCTTTCTACCTTCTTATCTAGTCTTTTATTGATGACTAAATCTATAGAATCCTCAGATAAAAAATAGTAATAGTTAGTTATTTGGTCTATTTTTAAACCGACACGATGAATTCTATCCTTAGACTGCAAAAAATTTGAACAATTGTAGTCTCTTTCTAAATAAATAGCGTTATGACAACCTTTGTGCAATGAAATAGATTCTGCAACAGTAAATGGATTGGCAATCACAACATGAAAATCATTGTTATTTGGGTCATTAAAACTTCTTATAGTGCTCTCTCTTTCATCCTGTGAAATATAGCCTAATAACAATTTTGACTCTATTCCATTTTTAGATAAGTAATCTTTTAATAGCTCAGCATTCTTAATAAAAATTGTCCAAATAATAACCTTTTCCGAATGTGCAACAATTTCTTTTGTTATTAAATTATGTATCGCTATAAATTTATTTGGAATAATGTTTTTATAAGAATATATTTTATTAAAAATATCCGCGTTTGCTATATTATCATCCAAATTATCAAAATCTTTTCTACTGGAATCATCAGACTCTATATTTTCATTAATCGATTGAAGGAGTAATGATGGGTTTGTAGACGCCTGCCTTAGCCTTATGAGCTTTGCTCTGTTAAATATATCCTTGATAGTTGCAGATGACTCACATCTAAATGAGGCTACATATTTATCCTCAATAAAATCGTAAATATCCCTTTGCTGCTCATCCATCTTAATGTAAACAATCTTCTCTCGCACATTGGGCAATCCCAAATCACTTTTCTTAACTCTGATAAAAAAAGGACTTATATTATTAATTAAAGAATTAACTCTATCACTATCTAATTCATCATTTTTTGTCATCATTACTAAACTTGGATAATTCATTCGAAGAATGTTTTTATATTGGTATGGATAAATAAACTTAAATAAATTAAATAAGTCTTCATACCCATTTGGCAAAGGCGTTCCAGTTAGCACAATTCTTGACCTTGCGCTTTCAGCGACTTTTAAGATACTTAACGCGTTTTTACCATTAATATTTTTTATTTTATGGGCCTCATCTATTACCACCATTGACCTATTATTATTGATAAAAGAAACTATTTCAGTTGTTAGATTGGGTACGCTATGATGTGAAATCAAGGTTAATTCTGCAGGGTTTCCGGAGGCCAAATGTCTCTTGCGTTCCTCAATGTCAATATCACCAAAAATTCTTTGTGATTTAATCTCTTTACCAAAGCAAACTAAATACTCATCTTCCCATGCAGGGAAAGAGGATTTTGGACCAATAACTACAAGCTTGTCTACTTTTTTTTCTTCATCACTTACCCCTCTTAAATATGCATAAGTTGCATACACCATTGCCGTCTTGCCAGATCCAGGAACTGAAAAATTACAGGAATTTTGAGAAAAAGCCATGTGAAAGGAAGACAACCACTGGAAATCTTTTGGTGTTCTAATAAATTCTTTAGAAACCATTTTATGAAATTCTATAAATTGATTCTCAAGTTTTTTGTTGGAATGAAATTCATTGTTTCTTATACTTCTAGCTTGTTCTGAAAAATCCTTGAATAAGATTGTACTTCTATCAAGCTCTTCTAATACTTCGGATATTTCTTTACTAGATTCTTCTTGAAAATTAAATTTTTTTAAAAGGGCTCTAATCTCATTTAATTTTTCAGACTTTTGGTTAGCCTCATATGGAATTGTTATCAAATTGTTGGTTTTTATATATTTAAGCCTCTTTAAAGATATTCTCATCCTTCTATCTTTTAATGCTATATCCACATCACCAGACAAACTAAATACTAATTTATCACTTAGATCACTAATGTAAATTACTGACACGCCTACCCACCAAGATCTTTTTTGAGCAAAAATGACTTTTTATTAATAAGTTGCAATAACTCTTTCTGCTCTTCAATATCTTTATCATAAGTCAGCACAATCTTTTCTAGCCTATCAAGCAATGTTTTTAAAATTATTGTGGTACCACTATTTCCTTGATTTACCAATTCAAATGCTAAATCTGAAACTTCTGTCAATGCTGTTTTTGTGTCTTGATTAGTAAAAGATTCAGCCTTTGTGTTTATTTCGTGCAACGCATTTTTAGCAGCGACAGCTAATTTTGCTGGTTGGCTATGATGCTTTTTATTTATCAATCGTGATAATGCAGAAGACAAATTTTCCTCAAGTAATTCAACGACTTTATTTTTGTATTTTTCATCTCTATCTGCAATATGACTCTCTATATCATTTGAGTTGTAATCAACTTTAACCTCATGTTCTATAATTGGATTTATATCTGTGGCATGTTGATCTTTAAAATCATTCCAAATTTCAGTATTACCAAAAAAATGATTCTCTTTCAATCCATCTGCAATTTTTCTAAACTTTTTCCCATCCCCTCCAAATTTTGCCCTTATATATTCATAGCATAAACTTCTTAGATCATCAACATCACTATCAGTATAGCCATCGAAAGCCTTTGTGCTTTGCTCTCCCAGATAAGTCTGCATCCATTTTGTTAATGATAAAAAGAAGTCTTCCCTCCCATCGAGTGCTGTATAAATATCCTGATATTCAAAATATTCCAGATAATCGTCCATAACATTCATCGTATCTAACAGCTTTTTTATATCTCCCTCACTCCTATTCATGTTCTTCTTTATATCGCTTATAGAATCTCCCAAATCAAACAACTGCTTAGCTCGCATATATTTTTCGGTAGCATTATAAGAAACCTTCTCATCTTCCCCCATCTGATATCTTGTTTCAAGCTTAATAATTTCATGCTTCTTATCTGCTAAATTTACTGGGAGAATTGCAGCCTCAAAGAACTTAAATTTTTCGGGGTCGTCATTTTTTGGATTGGCTACAATTTCATTTAAAATCATAAAACGTCGATTTCCATCAACAATATAACCGTCCTGTGTAACGATTCCTGATTTTAATTGTGTGTTGGCACGTATATCTCGCTCAGTATTTCTATTCCTTTCGACACTAGAATTCCACAACAATTTTTTTATTTTTTTCTGACCCTCTAATGATTCAACATTGATTTCTTGATGTTGAGTTTTTAGTGTAATGGTTCTACTCAATATTCTTCCATTTTCTGCATTAAAAACTAGATACTCAATAGGTATTCTGTATACTGGAATTGCCTCCTTTTTTCCTTCCCAACGAATATTTTTATAATTGATTATGTTCTTCTTATCGGACATGATGAGCGCTATAGCGTCACGTCTTGCATCAATATTTTCCAACATATTAGCTCTCCTGATTGATTTCCATAGAAATTACTTTTATTGCAAATAATGCGTATAACTGTCTCTTATATACTTCTTCTTTATACTTAAATACACCCCCAGACCTTACAACCTCTCCATTTGCATACCTAGCAATAATTGATTGCACTTCATTAATAAGCTCTACAGGGTGAAGCTTTTCATCTTGATACAAATTTTGTTCGTAGATATACTGGAGTTTAAGTGATACAGAAACTTTATGCAATAAATCATTCTTTATGGCCCTTATAAATTCCTTTCCATCATTAAAGCTCTCAAGTATGAAGCCTTCAATTTTTTGATGATTAGAAGTGTCGACCTCTTGCAGTTTATAAGACTTGCCAGTGCCGTATGTAACTGTAGTACGCCATATTCCATCTGAGTCACTATTCTGTTTTAAACAGTAGTTAGACAAAGCAACAGTTATATTTCCATCTTTAAAGGCATGCCTTCTAAACCTTGCACCTGACTTTTTAATTAAAGCCCTGTCAAATAACTTAAGTTCAGAACTATTCAGATTCAAAACTCCATCTAGCTCTGGCTTTAATTCAACCATGGGTTTTTTAACTAAGGGCAATTGCAAGACGTTAAGTGTTGCTCTGGCAATGGCGGCACTAACAAGCGGAGTTACAGCGTTGCCAACAAGCCTCCATTTTGAATTTTCTGAACCTAAAAACTGATAAGTAATTGGAAAGCTCATCAAAACAGCTATTTCTCTAATGGTAGGCGTTCTATATTGGCCATTACCCTTCCTTCCTAATTCATCATGATAAATTAATGCTTCACGAGAATTATCTAACTTTGTTGCAGTAATAGTTCGACTAGGATTATCTAGGTTTTCAGGAAAAGACATTCTTCCCATGTATGGATGATTTACTTTGCAGTATTTAGAATAATCCCAATGTGATTTATAAACACCTGTGTCATAATAGTGATCGGTTAATTCAGATGCGTTAAGTTTAATCTCTGGATAATTTGGATCAATAACCACTTGTTTTGAATCAAATGGCTTGGGGAATTCTTTAAAAATTTCTCTGACTGTTTTTCCAACCTTGTTTTCTAAATCTGGAAATCTGCCAGTACTAATAACTTCACCAGCAAATAACCTTTTTCTCGCCTGTGCTACGCCAAAATCAAACGAGCTTAGGACTTTATGGTTGTCGATAAAATTAATAGCTTGGCTATTTGGATTAATGCCCTGTTCATTCGCCCACTCTGTCAAATTTAATTCAGTGAATGTATAAGTATCTTTTGTGTGCTTTATAGAATTAGAAACATTCTCCATAAACCAAGCTTTGAGATTTGAATTTGGCTGATACTTCTTAACGGCAACTATTCTAAAAAAATTTTCTATAAGGCTAATACCAAGAGTTTTATCTGCACCACCCTGCTTGTTGGAACTTGAAAAACTTACACATGGGGGGCTACCCAGAATGACATCAGAGTCTGGCAATTGATTAATTCTTTCAATATCTTCAGCGTACTCTAAAACATCAATAGACTTTCCATCCAGCCCAAAATTATGATTAAAAGTATCTACTGCAGGCTTCCAATAATCAACGCCTTTAATAACCTCAAATCCTTGCTGACGAAAGCCCTCAGAAAATCCTCCAGCGCCTCCAAAAAAATCAATTACAGTTAGTTTGTTACTCATTATTTAATTGCCGCTAATGTGGAAGCGATATATCGATATTATCACCAACAAAATCAATCTGTTCACTCACTAGTTTAATCACTTCTTTCTCAGTTAAATTGTAAAGTTTATCACTAGCCTCTTCACGATCTTTGCCCTTAACTGAGATTACCATTTTTAGTGTAATTGGAATGTCATAATATTCATCTGTCACACTTAACTCCTTTTGTTGTTAATATATATTTAAACATGTATTTTTTGACAATCTTCATGAGTTCCTACCAAATATAAAAGTGATTTTGCGCGACTCAAGCCAACATACAGTAATTCATTATTACCAAAACTATTTCCCAATCCCCATAAAAATATAATTTGAGACTCTAGCCCTTTAAAACGATGTACAGTTTCTAGTAACACGTTGTTAGGCCCCTTAATATCTTCCTCGAGCCAAGTGGCAGCTCCAGGAAGTGGGAGGTTATTCAATAAATTAAAGTATGCTCTTTTATTCATGTTATCAAGAATAAGTACAGTAATATCTCCTGGAGATACACACTCACTTGCAATCAAATTGACGATTTTCCCATGAATTTTTTTTGCTTGTTGTTGGATGGTTGGCGTTGCTATAACATTAACATCATCTCCTATATTGTTTGGAGCCAAAACTCCTTCTCCTTGATAATATTGATAAGAAATATCATGTATTTGTTTTGTATTTCTACAGTTTGTAACCAGTGAAACAGGAGGCGCCTGAATAGGGAATGTACTCGCCTTAGAATATAAATTTTGATTATCATCAAAGAAAACATACAGCGGGCTATTTTCATAGTCATTTAAAAGCATTTCGATTGGCAACCAGTACTCTTCTTTAAAATCTTGCCCTTCGTCACAAACAATTGCATCATATTGATGCTCTTGCAACACATCGATAGAATAAGACAAGGCCACAGGGTAATGGACATCCATTTTATTGGCGCCTGGATAGGTTGATTCAGCTTCCCCTAATAAATCTCTTCCTATAGTTTTTTGAACATACTGAATACGGTAATAGCAAAGCTGATGAAAACTCATAACCTCTAAATTTTCAATATCTTGGCAGATAATAGCAAGACTATCTGACAACTGCCTGTTATAACAAGTAAGCAGAGTTTTAAAACCTTCACTTGCTAGCCTCTTAGCCTTTTCAACAGCCAAAACTGTTTTACCAGTACCTGCACCCCCACTAATTGCGATACGTCTGGATTTACGCAACATATCCAATATCTGCATCTGATTTTCAGTGAGTTTTAATCGACTCTCTTCTTGCTCTAATAATTTTTCAGCGATCAATGGCTTAACTTCAAACGATCGTGCAAAAACTTTTTTAAATTTTTCGACTCCAGTTCTGTCTAATTTACCCTTGCCATTAGACTCATCAATCCAGTATTCTAAAGCCCCTTCAACCCATGATTTAATACCTATTAAATCTCTTGAAGATCCAATTAAAATTTCCGGTAAATCAGATCTTGTGATAGTTTTAATATTGGAAATATCTGGAAAAAAAACTGCATGACCATTTGACACATATGGTATTACGGCAGATTCCTTTATTTTTGTTAGAAGAGAATACTTAGCATTCTTTGCTTGGTCAATCGGGTTTTTAATAAAGTGTTTTTTATTGTATATGTCGAACGAATACCATTGCCCTTTTGAAGATTCACAACCTATACCCCCACCTTTAACTTCAATACAAAGATAACCATAATCAGGATGACAAATAACAAAGTCAGTCTCGCCATCTCTGGCCTGCTTATCTTGTTTCTTTAAAATCCAACATACTTCAAAAAAAACAACGAAATCATTAGGTAAGAATTCTTTAAAAGCTTTGTACAGCTTAACTTCAGCTTTAGATTTAACTGAATTTAATTGCTCCTCATTTAAAGCAGGTATCATTTGGGCCATAACTAAGTATCCTGTGAATCAACAATAGACATAGTTGATGTGTTTAAAACTACTAACATTTCTTCATTTGATGAATAAAAGAAAACCTTTAGTTGCGTTGTAATACCTCGATCTATAACTTCTTTTATAATTCCTCTACCATTATTTGTATGTTCAATAACTGTACCAATAGTAAATAAATCTTTAGGGCTCTTATTAGGTATATGCTCAGTACCACTATTGATAGGCTCGAGTCGATAAAAATATTTTTCCTTCCAACTCTGTACATCACCTTTTGTATAATATTGAAACTTATCACCATCATTTAGTTGTTTTACTATCTCAAGCGCCTTCAAGCACTTATCTCTATGACCAGATGTACATTCAATAGGTGCAAATTGTTCATAAATATATACAGATAAAGTACTTTCATCGTCTGTATATGTCTTGAATGTTGCTTTAGTTGTGCTAATAGAGCTCCAGTTTGTTTGCTTATACTCCATAAATCCTCCGTTAATTCATTCTTTAGACAAGATGCGCATTGAGCTCGGATTCCAGAACATCTTTCGATTTTTTTTCTCAGAATCAAAAGAAACCTCTATCGTGGGCCCATCAATATTGATAATATCACCTTCGCCGTACAATTCACTGGAAAAACGTGCGCCAACTTTAAGTCCAAAGTCGTTGTCTTTCAATTCTTGCTCATTTTCTTCAGATTCCGCCTTCCAACCCCCATCAAACATGAATTTATCAATTTTCATTGCAGGATTTTGGATGGCGTATACTTTAGCATAAGATTCATCTACATTATCAACAACATATAGCCAATAATTACTCCCTTTATCCTGGGCATGACTAAATTGAGTACTGCTAATACTAACCCCCATATTTTTCCATGACCCTGTAGTTCCCTTGATTTCAATAAACCTCTCAATTTCACCCGTAACTTTGTTAATGCTTTCCATATCATAACCCGGGTTAGTTTGCGACATTTCTATTGGCTCTCTGCTGCGATTTATTTCATACTCCACAACTTTTTTTCGTGATAAAACTTCAATTTCTAGCTTTCTATCTTGGTTATTATTATCACTAGATTTTTTAGATTTAGACTCTACATAAGACACCAGTCTTTTGTTATGTTCTGCTTTTTGTTTTGAAATATTTTTAGGTTTTTTCCGTGGCGTATCTGGTGTTAAAGATGGCTCATTAGTCGATTTATTTTTTGGACTCGATTTAGAGTCCTGGCCTTGACTTTCTAATATATTTTGCCTGACGTCTGTATTCAAAGACTCCTCTTTTGGAGAATCTTTAACCTTTTCACCATAATAATCCTCTTGACCAACACCTAAAGACTCAACATCTGGAGAAGTTAAATCAATATCATCGATACTCTCAATATTAGACCCACTTGGCTTTAGCCCTAATTCACTTAAATACTGACTACCTGAATCAATAGATTTTCCTGATATTTGGTCACAAAGTGCGGCTAACTGGATAAGTTCTGAATCACTCACTGCTGGCAACAAAATATGTAATATTGGCTTGAATATATTAATAAAATTAGTAGATATCGGCCTAACTAAATATAATTCATTACTTTGCTTATCAAAAAATGAATCGACATCTTTAGCCTGAGACGTTATTTTTAAAGAGTCTTCATTAATACTAGCTTTAACCATTAATTTTTCAAAACTAATAATTTCTATTTTTTCCAAACGAGCCTTTAAATCAATCAAGAAATCTTGACCTTGGTCTTGCAAGATTCTCATATATAAATTTATTCGACCCCTTAGGATTTCTGTTTTTTCATTTTCGAATCTTTCCTCCCCATCTTTAAAATCTAATTCCAAAATCACAGTTTTTGAAAGTTTTTTCACACCAAGCCTTTCAAGTAACAACTGGGAGTCCTTTAACTTAGACAACCAATCAAAATCATCTCCTATGAAGTAATTTTTATACCAATCACTATCCTCAATTAAAACATCATCATAAAAACAAAAGCTATCATTAATATTTAGAATAGAATTAAAATCAGCCAATGATTCTATATTGCTCCATTCTTCCTGTGGACTGTCACACAAAGCAACAATTTGGCTTGTACAAATCTCATAAATCTTTTTATCTTTAGTTGATACAGGGCCAACATGCGGAAAGTATTTGTCTACAATATCTTGAATAATGTGAATATAGCCTTTAACACTTGGTGTATCTTTAATGCCAATCCAATCAAAAAAACTCTTATATTGATTTAATTTTTCAGGAATCGTAAAAGCATAATCACCTAAATTTTGCTTTGTGTAAAAGATTTGATTTGGTGAGACAAATCTATCTGAAACCCATATACATTTAGTGTCTTTTAATAAAGCAAAGGCTAGATACTTGTTATGACTAGAAAGATCTAAGTCTTGAACTCGTTTATCAAGCTCTTGATAAAGCAAAAGATGTGGTTTGTTATTATTATCAATACAATGAATTAAATGATTTGCAATCTCTGTAATACCAATATCAGTATCAAATTTCAAGGATAGTGTTTCTAATAATTTTTTGTTAAGTTTTTTATCATCTAAAAAATCAAGTACGTCCGCTTGAGATTCAAATGCTTGATGCTTGTATGGTGCATATATTTCATCAGGATAATGCCAACTTTCATTATCTCCAATTATTGGCAATGTTTTCTCTAATTGCAGAGTATGCAGCATCTCATTCTCAATAGATTCTCTTTTATCTTTAGAATTACTATAGATTTCAGACAATTTATAAAAAAGATTTTCGCTTAATTTTCTAATATCAGCAGTTGGGTTATATTCCTGAGACAAGTTATAAATCTTATCTATGATGTGACGATAGTGAGGTTTTGATAGAACGCCCAACGATTTAAGGAACGCTTCAACAGAGTTCTCTTTTGGAATCATTTCTTCATTAACCCATAGCTCTAGATTGTCACCAAAAAGACCTGATAAATATTTAGTTTTAAAATAAATATTTTCTGGAGTCTTCCAGCCACCTTCCATATTTGGAATCATAGCTGTTTCTTTTAATAAATCCATTATTTTAGCGTCATCTAATAAGCTATTATCTTTGGCTAAAATTTTGATTAGCTCTTGATACTCTTTAGTACTTCTTGGGCCAGAATCATCAAATACCCTTGGAAGGACTTTGCGAACATATTCCTTAATTGTTTGTTTTTTTATTTCTAACTTTTCTTTAAGAAATTCCTCGATAGCAGGTGATAAATATAAACGATTTAATAATTTTGCCTCTCCTGTTGGATCATCAAACCCCCCAGGAAGCAAGGATTCATTAAGTGTATAAAACCCACTATCTGTTCTCCATATTGGTAATTCTTTTAAATTTTCATAAACCGAACTAGAATTTTCATATTCAGTATTATCTAGCTTTGGAATTAGAGAATAAAAACTACGTAAATCATCAAGACTAGAAGGCAGGCAATCTTCACCCGCTTCTACCATTTCTTTCACCATTTCTTTTAATTCAAAACAATTAACTAATTTATAGAGTTCTAGATATTCGAATAAATCATCATGCGGATAATCTAAAAGGATGAATACTTTCGCTAGATCAACATTTTTAATAGGAAATATTGACGCATATAACATATCAATACTTATGGTTTTAAGATTGGTGCTAACAATCAAAGGTATGCTTTTTAATCTTTCAATGTTCTTAGAAATCAAAGTATTGTCATTCATCAATAAATTATTAATTAATGACCAGACAGGTCTATAAAAATCATTTAATTTATTGTTATCTATTACTTCATCTTTAGAGGACAATAATCCATCGGTTTCTAAAAAAGGCAACAAATCTTTAATTTTTAATCCATTTACACCTAAACTTTTAAATGTTTTTTGATGCAAATTTAAGTCATTATGTGTGAATTTTCCACCAATTTTATTAAATACATTCTTCTCATTTTCATTCCAATTTGCACCAAAAAATATATCATCAAATCTCTCATACCCACCTTCAGATGAAAAAAATAATTTGCAACCTTTTTCTACCTCCTTGTTAATATAATTCCAAAAATATTTAAAACAATCTGGAAAATTTTTTTCTAGTTGGGTGTCTTTTGAAACCTCAAATGCACTATTAATAATATTCCATAGCTGAATATGGCCAATTTCATCTCGTAATAATTCTAAATTTTCTGAAATAATTTTTGCAGAAGTATGTATTAATAAAATATTCCAATATTTATCTTGTCCAGAGCCATCAAATATAAGAGATTTCCTACTACTTGTTGGAAAAAAATCTGCATTAACATGCAATGGAATTCCTGTGCTTTGTCTTGTTGGCAAAAATGCATACAATAAACCATTCGATGAATCCGGCTTATCCACTCTAATTGCAACAGATACATTATCTTTTCTATTTTGCCTTTCTAAACTAGGAAACTTGAGAAATGCCCTTTTTTTTTCTTCGTTTTTAATATTAGACTCTAATATTAAATACTGTTTAGAAATATTCTTTGGTCTACACGTAACTATAAGATCTTTTCTGTCGTCAGATCTTTCTAATTCAACAGTGAATCGCAGCTTACCATTTCTCTTAACTTCTGCATACTGAATATGCTTTAAAAAAATTAAAGCATTTTTAAATACTGTTTGAGAGTCTGAACAAACCTGCTCAATTAATTCGCCAGTAATATTTGATGCAAGCAAACCGATTCTTGTTGCAGAATTAGCATCAAAAGCCCACGGGAAAAAGAAGTCTGTTCCTTTAGTGTTTGGAACGTCTTTCTTTTCAATATCAACATCTAATGGATTAAATCTAAGCTGAATACCATTTGATATAACTTCCGGATTATCAGTAATTTGATAAGTTGAAGCAAAACCTATTCCAAATCTGCCAATATTGTCAGAATCTCCTGACTTTCCTTTTTTTTGAAATACGATTAAGTTATGAAAATCACAAGTTTTGTTGTCTTTTTCTTTATATAAAGTACATTCATGTTCTAAATCTCCACAATAACTAAAAACGCCACTATTCCAGACACGAAGCCCATCATCACAAATATCAAAAATAATTTTTGTAGCCTTTGCATCGTCAGCATTCTGCAATAACTCAAGCGCCATTACATCATAGCCTTGTAGTGACTTTAAATGAGCACTAAGGCCTCCAATAAGATCTTGCCCATACGGAATTTTAGTTACGTTATCCATTAAAATACCCAAGTTTGTACAACTCATAAGCAATTAATGCCTCATGTTTTGCGTCATCTAATGCCCTATGAGCCTCTTTATATTCTATCTGTGGAAAGAAATATTCCCACGCCTCCTCTACCTTGGGCCACTTTGGAGTGCTGTAACCAGGATTAGGCGGCAAGTTCACAACAGGCGTTGCAGACAACATGATGCAGTCTAATTCTTTAATTTGTAACCCTCTTGACTTCAGAAAGCCGAAATCAAATGCTTTATTGTATGCAGTAGCACCTAATGAATACTTATTCAAAACATTTTGAATCTCTGGCAGCATATCAGTCAAATTATTCGCCGATAAGACATCATCATATCTTAAATCAGAATTTTGAAAAACCCAGCCATATGGATGCTTAGAATGTACCTCATTAAATTCATTCTCCTTTACTATTGAGTCAAATTCATTGGTGACTAGCCCTGTCTCTAAATTTAGACCAACAATTCCGATTTCAACAATCAGCCCGCCTTGTTTTTGAAATCCAGATGTTTCTATATCTATTACAGCTATTTCCTTCATTCTTTCTCCTTACAAATAACCTGCACCGTCGCCTCTTTTGCTTCAGTAACAATCTGACTAATTTCTTTAGCGCCATTTGATTTTCTTACTTGATAATCTACCATATTTAGGTCCATAAAGATCTTAGCCATGTTTGACTTGACAGCGAAATTTACGTTCTGAGCAGGTCTGCTGCCTGTAATTTCAGAAGATGATTCCAGTCTTGAAACAATCACACCAATAACATTGCCATTGTCATCAAGTAGTGGTCCTCCTGAATTGCCAGGTTGAACTGGTGATGTAAGCTGAAGCTCTGCGATATTGTTATTAAAGCCTGTTAATGCTGCAATATTGCCACTTGTGACTTTAAGCTCTGATCCTAGTGTTGATGAGAATGGATAGCCTAATGCAATTGATTGCTCGCCTGTCACTACTGGCTTGCGATTTCTAAGATATAGGAAACTGTTGTTAGGTTTGCCTGTTACTAGTATTGAAAGAT